>Ga0066860_10000011_pt1 | contig 122689 bp, 124 predicted proteins | sample ETN07SmetaG_FD_65601 | JGI IMG/M metagenome (GOLD analysis project Ga0066860, IMG submission 65601) | Marine microbial and viral communities from oxygen minimum zone, Eastern Pacific Ocean - ETNP2014F14-07SV275 | ecosystem: Environmental > Aquatic > Marine > Oceanic ... | reverse complement strand
GGGTAGCTATCGCAACATGAACAAGCTGGCGGAGAAGGTCTCCGCGGTGATGAACGAGCAGGAGCTGCAGCAACTGGTCGATGATCACTACCAGGGCGAGTCGCAGCTGCTCACCACCGGCGCCGAGGAGAACCTGCTCAAGCTGGCCGAGTTGCGCGGCACCCTGAATGCAGAGCGTGCCGAGCGCTGGGAGCAGATAAAGGCAGACTTCCTGCGTAATCGCGCCATGGGGGGCGATGACGCGGATGTCGGCAAGCGCGTTGTTGGCCAGCTCAACGATCTGGTGCAGAGCGTGCGGGCGCTGGCCGGTTCTGGGCAGTCCGAGGTGGCGGTGCCCTGGGACGAGCTGCTCGCTGCGTTGCAGTCGCTGCACAAGCTGAGCCCCAAGGTACGTGTGGTGATGCCGCCCCAGCAGTTGATTCAACAGATGCTCGACGGTCTGTCCGACAGCATGCGTGCCACGGTGACGCCGCTGGCCGATGTGATGGATCGCCAGGTGGTGGCCGGGCGGGAGGCGCAGACGCAGTTGCTCGACATTGTTCGGCAACTGAAGGTCGTGACCCTAGATGATCAGGATGACAGCAAGCCATGATGGACTTTCAACAACTGGACCAGGTGTTGCGCGACAGCGTGGCGGATTTGCGTCTGAGCAATGAAGAGCGGGTGGAACTGCGCGAGTTGGGTGGCGGCCTTGAGCCTGACCGTATCCGTTTTTTGCGCAATCGCGCCTTTGCACTGGTACGTGAGCTTGCCGCCGAGCCGGAAAACGTGCTGCCGGCGCTGAAATGGCTGGAGCAGGTGGTCAAGACGCTGGATAGCGCACAAGTCAACGACGTGCAGGTGGCCAGTGCGCATTTTAGTCCGGGCGAGAGCTGCCGGCGGCGGATTCTGGATTTGTGCAACCAGGTGCGTGACAGCCTCAGCATCTGCGTCTTCACCATTTCGGATGACCGCCTGAGCCGCGCGGTGCTGGCCTGCCATCAGCGCGGGGTCAAGGTGCGGATTATCAGCGATCATGAAAAGCAGCACGACATGGGCAGTGATATTGCCATGCTGCGCGATGAAGGCATTCCGCTGCGCGTCGACCCCGGTCCCTACCACATGCACCACAAGTTCGCGCTGTTTGATGAACGGCTGCTGCTCAATGGCAGCTTCAACTGGACACGCAGTGCCAGTGACTACAATCAGGAGAATCTGCTGGTGATCGACCATGCGCCGCTGGTGGCCGATTACGTGCGTGAATTCGAGGACCTCTGGGAACGCTTCGCCGTGTGAGCGGTTCGGCGTCGGTGCAGTGGATGCGGTACACTGCCGCCCGGCTTCCCACAGGACACTTTCCATGGCATTGCAGGCAACTCCCTACAAGGTTCAGCTGAACATTTCCGATACCGATCTGGGCGTCTATGAGACCGTGCGCATGACTGTGGCGCGGCACCCGTCCGAGACCGAAGAGCGGCTGGCGGTGCGGCTGCTGGCCTACGCCCTCTGGTATCAGGAGCGTCTGGCGTTTGGCCGTGGGTTGTCGGATGTTGACGAGCCCGCGTTGTGGCTCAAGACCCTGGATGACCGCGTCGAGCACTGGATCGAGGTTGGTCAGCCGGACGCCGATCGCATGACCTGGTGCTCGCGCCGCGCCCAGAAAGTATCCGTGCTGGTCTACGGCAGTACCCGCGTCTGGGAGAACAAGCAGCTGTCAGCGGTCGCGACACTCGGTAACCTGAATGTTGCGGTACTGCCGGAGGAGCCACTGGCGGCGCTGGCGACCGATCTGCCGCGCAGCATCGACTGGGGTGTCATGATCAGCGACGGCGTGCTGTACGTCAGCGATGGCGACCAGCAACACGAGCTGACCCTGGAGTGGCTGCAGGGGCAGCGTTGATGCGCATCGAAACCCGCCCGTTGCCCGAGGTGTTGCCGGCGCTCGGGGAGCTGCCGCCACTGCTCAGTCGGCTTTACGCTGCCCGTGGTGTGCTCAGCGAGGCCGAGCTTGATCGCCGCTTGCAGGCGTTGCTGCCCTACAGCGGGCTGCGCGGCATAGCGGAGGCGGTCGCAGTGCTGGAATCAGCGCTGCGCGAGCGGCGCTCGATACTGATTGTGGGTGACTTTGATGCCGATGGGGCCACCGCCAGCAGCGTCGCCGTGCTGGCCTTGCGGCAACTGGGCGCAGCGCAGGTGGATTACCTGGTGCCCAATCGTTTTGAGTACGGCTATGGCCTGACGCCGGAAATTGTCGAGGTGGCGCTGACCCGTCGCCCGGACGTGCTGGTGACCGTGGACAACGGCATCTCCAGTATTGAAGGGGTAGCAGCGGCCAGGGCCGCCGGCCTGCAGGTGGTGGTTACCGACCATCATTTGCCGGGTGCGCAACTCCCCGAGGCCAACGCCATCGTCAATCCCAGCCAGCCGGGCTGCGACTTCCCGAGCAAGGCAATGGCGGGTGTCGGGGTTATCTTTTACGTCATGCTGGCGCTGCGGGCGGCGCTGCGTGAGAGCGGCTGGTTTGCCGAAACCGGGCGAGCCGAGCCCAACCTCGCCGAGCTGCTGGATCTGGTGGCGCTGGGTACCGTGGCCGACGTGGTACCGCTGGACGCCAACAATCGCATACTGGTGCACCAGGGGCTGGCGCGTATTCGGGCTGGCCGCTGCCGCCCCGGCATTCGCGCGCTGTTGGAGGTGGCCGGCCGGCCGCGCGAGCGCCTGGTGTCAACCGATCTGGGCTTTATCGTCGGTCCGCGCCTGAACGCGGCCGGGCGCCTGGACGATATCAGTCTGGGTATCGAGTGCCTGTTGACCGAGGACGAGGGCCTGGCGCTGGATATGGCGCGTGAGCTGGACAGTCTCAACCGCGACCGCAAGGCCATCGAGCGTGATATGCAGCAGCAGGCGCTGAAGACCCTGGAGGCCATGCAGCTCGACGAGCAGGACCTGCCCTTTGGGCTATGTCTGTTCGATGCCGAATGGCATCAGGGCGTTATCGGTATTCTCGCTTCACGCCTGAAGGATCGCTTCCACCGACCGGTGATTGCCTTTGCCGATGCGGGCGATGGCATGGTCAAGGGGTCGGCTCGCTCTATTCCCGGCTTGCACATTCGCGACGCGCTGGACGCGGTGGCCGCACGGCATCCCGAGTTGATCAGCAAGTTTGGCGGGCATGCCATGGCGGCCGGCATGTCCCTGCGCGAAGCCGATTTTCCGGCCTTTGCAGCGGCCTTTGATGCCGAGGTGCGGCGTCAGCTGCAGCCCGAGGACCTGACCGGGCGGCTGTTGTCGGACGGACAACTTGAGGCGGCCGAATTGTCCCTGGATATGGCTGCATCGCTGCGCGAAGCCGGCCCCTGGGGGCAGCACTTTCCGGAGCCGTTGTTCCATGGCGAGTTTGAGCTGGTGCAGCAGCGGCTGGTGGGTGAGCGTCATCTGAAAATGCTGCTGCGCACCGCCGGCAGTGCCGAGGTGTTCGACGCCATCGCCTTCAATATCGACCCGCAGCTCTGGCCGAACCCGGCCGCGCGCCACGTGCTGCTGGCCTACACGCTGGACATCAACGAGTTTCGCGGTCGTCGAACCCTGCAACTTATGGTGCGGCACCTGGAGCCTGGCTGAGCCTCCTCCGACGCTTCTCTCTCCCTCGCAACCAGTCGCGGGTGCGCTTGTGGGCACTGGGCCCCCGCGTACCCGACGCCATCAAACTGCAAAGCGGATTGTGTACAAACAGTCAGGTCTTAGCCCATTCGGGTGGCAGGGATTGACCTTGATGGCACTTTGGTTTTTGATGCCTGATACAAGAATGTAGATTGAATCACATCTGGTCGGCGTTGCTCGGGCCAGTTTGGGGGCCTGGCAGTGCCGGATTTGAAACAGCAGTTGCTTAACATGCAGCGCCAACTCGGGCTGAATCCGAACGAAGTGCGTGAGCGCTTGCGATTGCTGTTGATCGGCGAGCCCGAATTTGCTTGCCTGGCTGCTCACCTTACGGCGCTGGATCGACTGCATGCCGATTGTATTGAAGCGCTGTTTGTTCACTTGGGACGGTTTGAGGGCAGCGCCGCGCTGCTTGCCGATCCCGGGCGGGTAGAGCGCCTCAAAGGTCAGCAGCAGGCCTATTTTCGGCAACTGCTGCGCGGCCCCTACGATATGCAGTACGTGCGTTTGCGGGTGCTGGTTGGATTGACCCACGAGCGTCTTGGGATTGATCTGAAATGGTATCTGTCGGCCTTTCACTTCTATCTGGACTTCATGCACAAGGCCATTGGTCGTCACTGGCATGCCGAGCCCAAGTTGGCCGAGCAGCTCTATGGTTGCCTGCTCAAGGCGGCCTTCTTCGACATTACCCTTACCGCCGATACCTATGTCGCCGCCGATAAGCAGGCGCTGCAGGCCAGCGAGGATCGCTATGCACGCGCGGTGCGTGGCGCCAACGATGGCTTGTGGGAGTGGCATGTCGAGGAAGATCGACTGCATCTGTCCGAGCGCTGGCTGGCCATGCTTGGCCTGGATGCGGCTCGCGCGCCTCGCACTCTGAACGACTGGGCTGCCTTGATCCCGGAGAGCCAGCGGGGCCGGTTCTTGGCAGCGGTGCAGGCTCATCGGGAGGGGCGTCAGCCGTTTCTGCATTACGAGTGCGAGCTGCGCGACAGTTGGGGGCGCCTGATCTGGGTGATGATCCGCGCGGTGATGGCGACGGATCTGCATGGCGAGCACCTGCTTGCCGGCTCGCTGACCGATATCAGCCAGCGCAAGCAGACCGAAGAGGCGCTGGCGCACCAGGCGCTGCATGATGCGCTGACCGGCTTGCCAAACCGTCAGCAGGTTGGCGAGCTGCTGAGTCAAGCGCTGCAGCGACAGGCCAAACCCGGCGCGCGGCATGCGGCGGTGCTGTTTATCGATCTGGACCGCTTCAAGCTGATCAACGAAAGTCTTGGGCATCAGACCGGGGATCAGGTGCTTATCCAGGTAGCCAAGCGGATCGAGCGCTGCCTGCGGCCCGGGGACCACCTGGGGCGCTTTGGTGGCGATGAATTTGTCGTGCTGCTGGATGATATGGCCAAACCGCTGGATGCCGAGCTGGTCAGCAAACGCATTATGCACGCCTTGCAGTATCCCATTATTGCGGGCTCACGCCGCCTTGCTGTCAGCGTCAGCATCGGCGTGGCGCCGCTGACCGGGCGTGGCAATGAGCAAGATGCCCTGCGCGAGGCCGACCTGGCGCTGTATCGGGCCAAGGCCTTCGGCAAGGGGCAACTGGCGCTGTACAACGACAGCCTGCAGGAGGAGGCGACTCAGCGCCTGAACCTGGAGAACGCGCTGAGTGAGGCGCTCGCACGCGATCAGTTCGAGCTCTATTACCAGCCGATTGTTCAGGTTTCCGCCGGCCGGGCGCAGGTCGTCGGCGTCGAGGCGCTGTTGCGTTGGTGGCAGGGCGAGCGCCTGGTGTCGCCGGATCAGTTCATTCCGGTGCTGGAAGAGTCCGGGGAAATTGTCGCCGTTGGCGAGTGGGTGCTGCGTCAGGCCTGCACGCAGGTTCGCCAGTGGCACCAGCAGGGACTGGCGGGGCTGCGTTGCTCGGTCAACCTGTCCAGCCGGCAGCTTCAGGAGCCGGGGTTTGCCGAACGCGTCGCTCTGATTCTCAAGGAAACCTGTCTGCCAGCGGCCAGCCTGGTGCTGGAGATCACGGAAAGCCTGTTGATGCGCGACGGTCCGGAAACCCTGGCCACGCTGCGTGAGCTGGAGAGCATGGGCGTGCGTATTGCGCTGGATGATTTCGGTACGGGCTTCTCTTCTCTGGGTTATCTGCACCGCTATCCGCTGCACATCATCAAGGTCGACAAGAGCTTTATCACCAAGGCGCCCAACGACGAACGTCTGAAAGCCATCAGCCGAGCAATTATCGGCCTGGGTCGGGGGCTGGAGATGGACGTGATTGCCGAGGGGATCGAAACCCCGGAGCAGATGGACTTTCTGCACAACGAGGGTTGCCAGTTTGTGCAGGGTTACTGGTTCAGTCGTCCCCAGTCTGCACTGGCCATTCACCCGGTATTGCAGCGCCTCTCGACCATTGAGCAAGCCGAAGAGGGCGGGCAGGAGGCGGTTCCGGCGCCTGCTATAGTGCAATAAAAATGCACCGGGAGCAGTGAGCGATGACAGTCATGCGGCATGCAGCGCAGGCCTTTGCGGCAGGTTTCTTGGCGGTGTTCTGTTTTCATCAGCCGGCCCTCGGACTGCTGCACTCGGCCGGTGTGGTGCCGTTTCCTGCGTTTTCCCTGAGTCCTACCGAACCCCTGGGTGTGCCGGCGGTGCTGTCGTCTGCTTTCTGGGGCGGCGTCTGGGGCCTGGTGCTGGTGGTCGCATTGTCACGCATGGGTAAGCCATGGCTGTGGCTCAAGGCGGCTTTGTTTGGGGGCGTGGCCCTGACGCTGGTGGCCTTGCTGGTGGTCTTTCCACTCAAGGGCTACGGGCTGGACTGGCAGCAGTTTGTGCCGCGTTTTGTCATTGGTTTTGTGCTCAACGCCCTCTGGGGTGTAGGCGCACTGGTGTTTCTGCGCGCCTTCGCCAGTCGCGCCTGAGCCGGTGGCGCAGCGCTGCACTCGACGCCTGATTTCCGCTACAATGGCGGCTTTTGCCTGCCGGGGTCCGTCACCATGGAAATCAATCCGATTCTGAACACCATCAAAGATCTGCGCAGCCGCTCTGAAACCATCAGGGGGTATCTTTGACTACGATCACAAACGTGATCGTCTTACCGAAGTAGAGCGTGAGCTGGAAGACCCGAGCGTCTGGAATGAACCCGAGCGTGCCCAGAACCTGGGGCGCGAGCGCGCGCAGCTGGCCGAGATTGTCGGCACCCTTGATGAGATGAGTGGTGGCCTTGCTGACGCCGGCGAGCTGCTCGAAATGGCAGCCGAAGAGGATGACCAGGGCGCGGTTGATGATGTGGTAGCTGAGTTGCAGCGACTGCAAGAAGCGCTGGAGAAGCTCGAATTCCGCCGCATGTTCAGTGGCGATATGGACGCCAACAACTGCTACCTGGATATTCAGGCCGGCTCCGGTGGTACCGAAGCGCAGGACTGGGCCAATATCCTGCTGCGCATGTATCTGCGCTGGGCGGACCAGCACGGCTTTGATGCGGAGATTGTCGAGCTGTCCGAGGGAGAGGTTGCCGGTATCAAGAGTGCCACCGTGCATATTCGTGGTGAATACGCTTTCGGCTGGCTGCGTACCGAAATTGGCGTGCACCGCCTGGTGCGCAAGAGCCCGTTTGACTCCGGTAACCGTCGCCACACGTCATTCTCGGCGGTGTTTGCTTCCCCCGAGATCGACGACGATATCGACATCGATATCAACCCGGCGGATCTGCGCATCGATACCTACCGTTCCTCCGGCGCCGGTGGTCAGCACGTTAACACCACCGATTCGGCGGTGCGGATTACGCACATTCCGACCAATACCGTGGTCAGCTGCCAGAACCAGCGCTCGCAGCATGCCAACAAGGACCACGCGATGAAGATGTTGCGTGCCAAGTTGTACGAATTGGAAATGATGAAGCGCTCCGAGGCTGCTCAGGCGCTGGAAGACACCAAGTCTGACATTGGCTGGGGCCACCAGATCCGCTCCTACGTGCTGGATCAGTCGCGTATCAAGGATCTGCGCACCGGTATCGAGAACAGCAACTGCAACGCGGTACTCGACGGTGACCTTGATGAGTTCATTGAGGCCAGCCTGAAAATGGGCCTGTAAGCCAGCCGCCGCACGATAATTTGTCATGGCCCGCGCGCTGCGGGCCCACAACCGAACAGTATTTTTCCGGGATTCACCGACATGACCGACCAGCCGCAAGACCTGCAAGCCCAACACGAGGAAGAGAACCAGCTGATCGCCCAGCGCAAGGCCAAACTGGCCGCTGTGCGCGAACAGGGTATTGCCTTCCCTAACGACTTCCGTCGCGACAGCCTGTGCGCTGACCTGCAGAAGGCGTACGAGGGCAAGAGCAAGGAAGAGCTGGAGGCGGCGGCCATCCCGGTCAAGATAGCCGGACGTATCATGCTTAACCGTGGCGCCTTCATGGTGCTGCAGGACAGCTCTGGCCGTTTGCAGGTCTACGTTGATCGCAAGGGCCTGCCGGCAGAAACCCTGGAAGCGATCAAGACCTGGGATCTGGGTGACATCATCGCGGCAGAGGGTACGCTGGCCCGCTCGGGCAAGGGTGACCTCTATGTGCACATGAAAGACGTGCAGTTGCTGACCAAATCCCTGCGCCCGCTGCCGGACAAGCATCACGGCCTGACCGACACCGAGCAGCGCTACCGTCAGCGTTATGTCGACCTGATCGTCAACGAGGAAGCGCGCCACACCTTCCGCGTGCGGTCGCAGGTGATCGCGCACATCCGTCGCTTCCTTAACGATCGAGGCTTCCTGGAAGTGGAAACCCCGATGCTGCAGACCATTCCGGGTGGCGCGGCGGCCAAGCCATTTGAAACCCACCACAATGCGCTGGATATGCCGATGTTTCTGCGCATTGCGCCGGAACTGTACCTCAAGCGGCTGGTGGTTGGCGGCTTCGAGAAGGTGTTCGAGATCAACCGCAACTTCCGTAACGAAGGCGTCTCGACCCGCCACAACCCCGAATTCACCATGCTCGAGTTCTATCAGGCCTATGCGGACTACCGCGACAACATGGACCTGACCGAAGAGCTGTTCCGTGAGCTGGCGCAGGCGGTGCTGGGCACCACTGATGTGCCGTACGGCGACAAGGTGTTCCACTTCGGCGAGCCCTTCGTACGTCTGTCCGTGTACGACTCGATCCTCAAGTACAACCCGGACATCACCGCCGACGATCTCAATGACGTCGAGAAGGCGCGCGAGATTGCCAAGAAGGCCGGCGCCAAGGTGCTCGGTCACGAGGGCCTGGGTAAGCTGCAGGTGATGATTTTCGAAGAGCTGGTCGAGAGCAAGCTGGAGCAGCCGCACTTCATCACCGAATACCCGTTCGAAGTCTCGCCGCTGGCGCGTCGCAACGACCAGAATCCGAACGTCACCGACCGTTTCGAGCTGTTCATTGGCGGCCGCGAGATCGCCAACGCCTACTCGGAGCTTAACGACGCCGAAGATCAGGCCGAGCGCTTCCTGGCGCAGGTCGCCGAAAAGGACGCTGGTGACGACGAAGCCATGCACTACGACGCCGACTTCGTGCGCGCGCTGGAATACGGCATGCCGCCGACCGCTGGTGAAGGCATCGGCATCGACCGTCTGGTGATGCTGCTGACCAACTCGCCGTCGATCCGTGATGTCATCCTGTTTCCGCATATGCGGCCAGAAACGGTATAGGCGGCTGCGCCGCCAGCTGGAAGCTGAAAGCCAGAAGCTGGAAGATGCAGTCTGGGGTGGGTTGCTGGACGTTGTGGCTCGCCTTGACTGCTTTACTGCGCTGAGAAAGTCGACAAGGGTACTAAGACGGCACATGCTGCTTCTAGCTTCTAGCTTCTAGCTTCTAGCTTCGCGTTGCGACCCAAGGGAGCCCCCCCGTGAAACAGAGTGAGCAGTATCAGCTGGTCATCCGCAGTCTGTCCGACCGCATTGTCGAGGCGCAGGCGCCGATTCGGGTGCTGGATGCCATCAAGTGGGACGACGGCATCCGCGACACCTTCCTCAAGAAGCGCTGCAAGGCGCTGCCCGAGGTGACGGCGGATTATTATGCCCAGCGCCCGCTGGGCTTTGACCCGGCCGAGCGGCGGCAGATCTTTCAGGATATCGAACGCGACATCACCCGCCAGCTGGGCAGCTTCAACCCGGTGGGGCAGATCATGCGCCGCATGTGCCGCGAGTACCGCATGGTCATCCGCATGCTGGAGGCGCGCGGTACCCAGGACTTTGGGCTGATTTCGCAAGAGCTCTACGGCGCGGCCTCTGACGCTTTTCACGCGGGCGATCCAACCCTGACCGATCTGGGTATCGCGCTCAGTGAGTCACTCAAGAACATCGCCCGCACCGATCTGGCCCGTGAGCCGAAAACCATTGCCGCAGCAGAAGCGGTGCAGATCCTGCAGGCGCGTATGAACGAGGCCTTTCCGGATGATCAGGCGGTCCGGGTATTCGAATCCGACGGGATTGTCGCTGACGCCGCCGCGGGCGCGGATTACATCAAGATCCGCACTGATGCACTATTCAATCAGCGTGACCTGAATATCCTCGCCGTGCATGAGGGCATGGTGCATGTGGCGACCAGTCTGAATGGTCAGCATCAGCCGATCTGTACCTTCCTGGCCAAGGGACCACCGTCGTCGACGGTGACGCAGGAAGGGCTGGCCATCCTCATGGAGGTGCTGACCTTCAACTCCTATCCCGCACGCCTGCGCAAGCTGACTGACCGCACTCGGGCGATTCAGATTGCCGAGACCGGGGGCAACTTCCTGGATGTCTTCCAGTTCTACCGGGATGAAGGCTATTCGCGCGATGACAGCTACAACAACGCCAGTCGGGTGTTTCGCGGCTCGTCCAGCGAGGGGTTGCCGTTTACCAAGGATCTGGTCTATCTGAAGGGCTTTATCCTCACCTATAACTACATTCAGCTGGCGGTGCGCAAAGGCAAGTTGCAGCAGATTCCCCTGCTGTTTTGTGGCAAGACCACGCTGGAAGACATGCGCACCCTGGGGCAACTGGTCGAAGAGGGTTTGGTGGTGCCGCCGCGCTATCTGCCGGCACCCTTCGCTGATCTGAACGCCCTGAGTGCCTGGATGTGCTTCTCGGGCTTTCTCAACAACCTCAGTCTGGAGCGTGTCGAAGCCGACTACGCGAATATTCTGTAAGCGGAGTAACTGATGTCGCAAGCGCAAGAAATCAACAAACTGCCCCTTATCCTTACCGCCATTGTCACTGTGGTGCTGACCGTTGGGGTGCTGCATCTGTATGGCTATCTCAACTTCGTCAATCCGGAGAAGGGCCTTGAACTGGCTGAGTACCGCGTTGTCACGGTGGGCTCTGAAGAAGCGGGCAATCTGCGCAGCAACCCGGCCAAGCACGAGGCGGAGTGTGTCGACGGCATTCTGGTGCTGCATGCCAGTCATATGAATGGCCTGTCCGGCGTGCTGCGTGACAGCCGCGACCGGGTGGTGCGTTGCGTCAATCAGGTGGTTCCGGCGCTGGAGGAATAAATGGCGGGTGAGCGGCCAATTCAATTGGATGAAAGCTGGCTGAGCGAGCTGCAGGGTGAGTTCGAACAGCCTTACATGCAGCAGTTGCGTCACTTCTTGCAGCAGGAGAAGGCGGCCGGCAAGACAATCTTTCCGCCAGGGCCGCTGGTCTTCAATGCCCTGAACTCCACCCCCTTGGACCAGGTCCGGGTGGTGATCATTGGTCAGGACCCCTATCACGGCCCGGGGCAGGCCCACGGGCTGAGTTTCTCGGTGCCGCCCGGTGTACGCACGCCGCCCTCGCTGCAGAACATCTTCAAGGAAATCAATCGCGATCTGGGCCTGTCCATTCCGCCCCATGGCTGTCTGCAGTCCTGGGCGGAGCAGGGTGTTCTGCTGCTCAATGCGGTGCTGACGGTTGAGCAGGCACAGGCCGGGTCCCACGCCAAGCGCGGCTGGGAGCGTTTCACCTCCAAGGTGATTGAAGTGATTAATGCGCGCCGTGAGCACTGCGTGTTCCTGCTTTGGGGCAGCTATGCCCAGCGCAAGGGCGAGCAGATTGATCGGCAGCGCCACTGCGTGCTGACTTCCGTGCATCCCTCCCCGCTGTCAGCGCACCGGGGGTTTATCGGCAATGGCCATTTCTCTGCCGCCAACAAGTACCTGGTTGAGCACGGCCTTTCGCCTATCGACTGGCGTTTACCGGCGCTACCTGGCTGACCGTCCTGCCGGCTTTGTGCTAAAACGGAAGCAGATACCGAGCAAGCTGGAGGCCGTCATGGAGCATGCACTGCAACCCTATACTGCACTGGTTCCGCGCACTGACAAACTGGTAGTTCAGAAGGCCGGGCACACGGCGCTGGTCACTATCGATAACCCGCCCGCTAATACCTGGGACTCGGACAGCCTGCACGGTCTGCCCGACCTTCTGTCCCACCTCAACAACGATCCGGATATCTACGCGCTGGTGCTGACCGGGCGCGGCGAGCGCTTCTTCTCCGCCGGTGCTGACCTGAGGCTGTTTGCCGATGGCGACAGAGCAAGGGCGCGCGAGTTGGCCCGCTTGTTCGGGGCGGCTTTCGAGGCCTTGCGAGACTTTTCCGGCGTGACTATTGCGGCCATCAACGGCTATGCCATGGGAGGTGGGTTGGAGTGCGCATTAGCCTGTGACTTGCGTATTGCTGAGCGACAGGCGCAGCTGGGCTTGCCTGAGGCCGGCGTCGGCCTGTTGCCCTGCGCTGGAGGTACGCAGGCGTTGTCCTGGCTGGTGGGTGAGGGCTGGGCCAAGCGCATGATTCTCTGTGGTGAACGGATTGATGGTGTGCGGGCTGAGCGCATCGGATTGGTTGAGGAGTGTGTGGAGCAGGGGCAGTCGGTTGCTGCGGCGCTGCGTTTGGCCGCTCAGGTGTCGCGCCAGAGCCCGGTCGCTGTGCAGTACTGCAAGGAGTTGATTCAGGGCGGGCGCGGTCAGCCGATCAATACGCTACTGGCGCGTGAGCGTGAGCGCTTCGTCGACCTGTTCGAGCTGGAGGATACCCTGGAGGGGGTCAACGCCTTTCTGGAGAAGCGACCGCCGCAGTGGACGCGGCGGTGAGTGGCTGCTGGCTTAGGCCAGCAGTTGCATTGCGGCTTCCATTTCGGCCGACAGGTCTTCGTCTTCCTGCTCTGCGACCGGGTCAAGACCCAGCTTGGCGAAGGCGCTGATGTTGCTCCAGTCCATCTGCGCATACGGGTGCTGGGTGCCTGCCAGAGACTGCAAGACGGCGACCTGAACAATGTCGGCGTAGTCGACACTGGCGGAATTGCGTTTGAAGTCCAGGTGCTGGGAAGGCACGTGGCGCAGGGGTTCTGGGAAGTCCCAGGCCTGCAGGATGCGATCGCCCAGCAGCGGGTGAATGCGGTCAATGACCAGGTTCAGGCTGATGGAGTCACGCAGCAGTTGGCTGTTTTCCTCGGCGTAGCTGAGAATGGGCAGCACCCCAATCTGGTGTACTAGGCCTGCCAGTGTCGCCTGGTCGGGTTTGAGCTTGGTGTAGTGGCGACACAGCACGTGACTGATGCCTGCGACTTCGGTGCTGCGTGTCCAGACTTCGCGCATCTTGCGGTCTATGACATCAGAGGTGGCCTGAAACATCTGCGACATTGCCAGACCGGTTGCCAGGTTGGCGGTATAGGCGATGCCCATGCGGTTGACCGCCATCGACAGGTCGGTGATTTCCTGGCGGCTGCGCAGTAGCGGGCTGTTGACGACCTTGATCAGGCGCGCGCTCAGGGCCGCGTCATTGCTGATTTCGCGTACCAGATTGGGAATGCTCACATCCGGGTCTTCGGCGGCTTCGCGCACACGCAGGGCTACTTCCGGCAGCGTGGGGAGAACCAGTTGATCCTTCTCGATGGCTTGCAGCAGCTCATCATGGACACGTTGGGCGAGGTCAGTCATGTCTTGTCCCTTGTCGTTCTGTTATTCGGCTTCGGCGGCGGCCAAGGTCTGCTCGTAGGGTAGTTCGCTTAATGTCAGCAGCGGGCCGTCGGTTGCGCCCAGACTCAATGTTGCCAATTGTGCCGCATCCTTCTGCAAAACAGCCAGCAGTTCCACGGCCTTGTGGCCGCGTGCGGCGATCACCACGTCGCCCACAGCCTTGCCGCTGTCGCGGTCAAATACTTCAGTGCCCGGCTTGGGGGGGGCATCGCCGGCCATGAGCAGTCGATACATGCGGCGCTTGAGTTTGCCCAGGTACTGCATGCGAGCGACGATTTCCTGGCCGGTGTAGCACCCCTTGCGAAAGCTGACGCCACCCAGATGCTGCAGATTGAGCATTTGGGGAATGAAGGCTTCCAAGGTCGGTCCGGTTACCTGGCCGATGCCGCTCTGGATCTGTCGTAGCTGCCATTGGTTGGCGCTGACCGGCGAGGCATGCGCGGATAGCGTCTGCAGCAAGGCTGCAGCCTCGGCGATGGGTGTCCAGATGGCATAGGCTGCGCCCGGCAGGCGCAGGGCGACGCTGTCGTCCGCGCGGCTGACGCTGTTGTCCTCGGCGGGCGGTTGAAAGCCGGCCGCCGTCAGTGCCTGTTCGGCTTGCTCGCCCCACAGGCCAAAGCCTGCCCAGGCGTCGCTTTCGTCGGCCAGTTGGCACTGGCGGTAGAGTGCAGCGTATTTACCCAGATCGGCCAATTGCGGGGCGACCAGTTCGCGCGCCAGGCTCAGCAGCATGCCGTCGGTCGTGCGCCAGATGCGAAAGCTCGACTGCATGCGGCCCTTGGGGTTGCAGCGCGCGCCCAGGCTGCTGTGCGTCTGGTCCAGCTCACGCAGGTCACAGGTAATCTGACCCTGGAGGAATTTATCGGCGTCGCCGCCGGTCACACTGATCAGGCCCTGGTGCTCGAGCAGACTGAGGCCTGTGGCGAAGTCGCTGCTGTCGCTCGCCTCGGCAAAGTGGCTGGCAAGCTCGGCGTGTAAGGTCATACCGTCGTTGTTCCCTTGGTGTGTGGTGGTACATCATAGGGTGCAGGGCGGGTGCTTGTCAGGCGCCGCTTGCTGCTATCTTGCCGTTATAATGAGAATTGCAATGCGCAGTTCAATTCTCAGCTTGTGGAGTTGCCGATGTCGGCCGATATAGAAATGAAACGTTTGTTCTGGCACAGCCGTCGCGGCATGCTGGAGCTGGATGTGCTGCTGGTGCCTTTTCTGCAGGAGGCATACCCGACGCTGGATGCAGCCGACCAGGCCCGTTACCGCCAGCTGCTTGAGTGTGAAGATCAGGACATGTTCGGCTGGTTTATGCAGCGGGGTGAACCGGATGACCCGGATCTGCGCCGCATCGTGAGGATGATTCTGGACCGTGTACAGCCAAACTGAATATCTGTTGTTGCAACGCCAGCCGTCGCGCTGGATGGCGCTGGTATTGCTGTTGAGCAGCTTGCTGGCCTGTCTGGGCGTCGCCAATAGCGCCCTGTCATTGTGGCCCAGCCTGCTGTGTGTCGGCCTGGTGCTGCTGTACGGTGGCTGGGTCTGGCCCAGGCAGGTCAGCTTGCGCCATCCGCACTCGGTGACCGGGCTGCGCTTTGATAGCGAGGGCTGGCACATCCTGCGCCGTGATGGTTCCGAGGTGGCGGCGCGGCTGCTGGCCGATACTTATGTCAGTGCCATGCTGACGGTGGTGCGTCTGCGCGAGCAGGGTCGCTGGTGCCCGGTGTCGGTGGTGCTGCCAGCCGACGCCGCCTCCGAGGAGAGCCTGCGCCGGCTGCGTTTGCGGCTGCGCTTCAGTCGCCAGCGCTGGGTGGCGGCAGAATAGTGTCCACCGCCTCCTCCAGCTGCGCCGGGTAGTCCAGGGTGTAGTGCAAGCCGCGGCTTTCGTTGCGCTGCATGGCTGAGCGGATGATCAGGTCGGCAACCACGGCCAGATTACGCAGCTCCAGCAAGTCTCGGCTGACCCGGTAGTTGCTGTAGAACTCATGGATTTCTGCCAGCAGCAGATCAACCCGGTGCTTGGCTCGCTGCAGGCGTTTGGATGTGCGCACGATGCCCACGTAGTCCCACATGAAGCGCCGCAGCTCATCCCAGTTGTGAGAAATGATCACGTCCTCGTCCGAGTCGGTCACCTGGCTCTCATCCCAGTTTGGCAGCGCGGTCGGCATCTCGGTGCTGGCCAGGCGTTCAAGGATGTCGCGGCTCGCCGCACGACCGTAGACAATGCACTCAAGCAGCGAGTTGCTGGCCATGCGGTTGGCGCCGTGCAGGCCGGTGAAGCTGGTCTCGCCGATGGCGTAGAGCTGCTCCAGATCAGTGCGCCCGGTGCTGTCCACCATCACACCGCCGCAGGTGTAGTGAGCCGCCGGTACCACGGGAATGGGCTCGCGGGTGATGTCGATACCAAAGGCCAGGCAGCGCTCGTGCACGGTCGGAAAGTGGCTGCGAATGAAATCGGCGGGCTTGTGGGTGATGTCCAGATAAACACAGTCCAGACCCAGGCGCTTCATCTCATGGTCGATGGCGCGGGCCACGATGTCGCGCGGGGCCAGTTCGGCGCGCTCGTCAAAGCGCGGCATGAAGCGATCGCCGTTGGGCAGGCGCAGCAGAGCGCCTTCGCCGCGCAGTGCCTCGGTAATCAGGAAACTCTTTGCCTTGGGGTGGTACAGGCAGGTCGGGTGGAACTGGTTGAACTCCATGTTGGCGACACGGCAGCCCGCGCGCCAGGCCATGGCAATGCCGTCACCAGAGGCGCTGTCCGGGTTGCTGGTGTACAGATAGACTTTGCTCGCGCCGCCGGTGGCCAGTACGGTAAAACGCGCTGCGACGGTTTCGACGTGGCCGCTTGAGCGATTGAGCACATAGGCGCCCAAGCATTGATTGCCGTCGCGGCCAAGTTTTTTGCTGGTGATCAGGTCAACGGCTACGCGGTTGTCCAGCAGCTCGATGTTGCTGTGTTCCTCGGCCCGTTGCAGCAGGGTATTGAAGATGGCCGCACCAGTCGCATCGGCGGCGTGAATGATGCGTCGGTGGCTGTGCCCCCCTTCGCGGGTGAGGTGAAAGTCGTCGGCCTCGCTGCCGTCTTCCCGGCGCTCGCGGGTGAAGGGTACACCTTGCTCTACCAGCCAGCCGATGGCATCCCGGCTGTCACCGACAATCTGGCGGACCGCGTCCTCGTGGCACAGGCCGCCGCCGGCGATCAGAGTGTCCTGGACATGGGCATCCACGGTGTCGGCATCGTCGAGCACTGCCGCTACGCCACCCTGGGCCCAGAAAGTAGAGCCTTCGGAGAGCTGGCCCTTGCTCAGGACGGCTACTCGCAGGTCGCTGGCCAGGTGCAGGGCGAGGGTCAGGCCGGCAGCGCCGCTGCCGATGACCAGTACGTCGTATTGGCGTTGTTGGGTCATGTCTTTATTCAACTGCAGGGTGGTATGAATGCCCAGGGGAGCGCTCACGCGTGCATCTTTGGCGTTGTCGGTGACACCGGCAGCTTTGCTGGTGGCGGCCACTTGCGCTCGGTCTTGGCGCCCTGGAGTGCGCGCAGGGGGCGTATGGAATTCGTCGGCGCTTCCCTAGTATATAGAAGCGCGCTGCCGCACAATACTGCCACCCATGGGTGAGTGCGCCGAGCCCCGCGTGCTGGCAGGATGCTGGCAATGTGCACTCATGGGGGAACTTTTTGCCGACAGCGACGTTCCTATTGCTGTACCTGAGTGAGGGGAGAACTTTTGGTTACATCCTGTGTCTACGATAACAAGTCCGGTCGCGGACCCTGCAGAGTGAAATCGCCATGACAGGGCAGAGCGACCAGCAACTGGTTGAACGTGTTCAAAAAGGGGACAAGCGCGCCTTTGATCTGTTGGTACTCAAGTACCAGCACAAGATCCTCGCGCTGGTGACGCGCTTCGTGCATGACAGCCACGAAGCGCAGGATGTGGCCCAAGAGGCTTTCATCAAGGCGTACCGCGCGCTGGCTAACTTCCGCGGTGACAGTGCGTTCTATACATGGCTGTACCGCATCGCGATCAATACCGCGAAAAATTATCTGGTGGCCCGCAATCGCCGGCCGCCGGACTCGGACATCGCCGCTGATGAGGCTGAGTATTACGAGGGTGACAGCATCCTCAAGGATATTCACTCCCCTGAACGCGAGATGTTGCGCGACGAAATCGAGCAGGTAGTGAACAAAACCCTCGAACAGTTGCCTGATGATTTAAGAACGGCTTTAACCCTGCGTGAGTTTGAAGGGTTGAGCTACGAAGACATTGCCAACGTGATGGACTGTCCGGTCGGGACGGTCCGCTCCCGGATCTTCCGGGCTCGTGAGGCAATAGATAAAGCCCTGAAACCGCTGCTCGAAGCGTGATCGGCAACAGGGTGCAACGCAGTGAGCCCCATGGGCCAACAGCAGAGGTAAAGCAATGAGAAACGAAGTCTTGCAGGAGTCTCTTTCCGCTCTCATGGACAACGAGGCTGATGAACTGGAAGTGCGCCGTGTTCTCCAGGCAGCTGATCAGGATCCGGCACTGCGTAGTACCTGGGCGCGCTACCAGATGGCACGCTCGGTGATGCATAAGGAGCCCTGGCAGGGCTCGATCGACCTGTCAGCCGGCATTGCCGCTGCGCTGCAGGACGAGCCGGCACTGCAGATGGAGTCCGAGCAGGCGACGCCCGCTACTGCCCAAGGGTCTGTGTTGTGGCGTAACTTCGGCCGGATGGCTGTGGCCGCATCGGTCACGCTGGCTGTTCTGGTAGGCGTGCGCATGGTCAATCAGGGGGACGCGCCGACGCAGCCGATGACCGCCGCAAACACTCCGGCACCGTCCATGCTGCAGGCGAACCCGGCTGCTCGTACCGGCGCCGTGCTGGCGGGTTATTCGCAAAACGGTGCTGCAGAAACAGCTGCCGAGCCACTGGCTCCGGCCCAAGCCCCGTCGGCCTGGCATGAGCAGCGTATCAGCCGTTATCTGCGCGAGCATGCAGAGGCAGGTGCCCAGTCCAACACACCCCAGCTGGTGCCCTATGCCCGCGCGGCGAGCATGGAAGGTCGCTAGTGGTGAAGAGGTCGCTTTGCCTTGCCTCTGCTGCGGTGCTGATGACAGCACCGCTGGCGCAGGCGAAGGATGCGGGACAATGGCTGCGCGGCATGGCCGATGCAGTGGACCAACAGAGTTACAGCGGAGCGTTCGTTTACGAGCGCTCCGGCAGTTTTAGCACTCATCACATCTGGCATCGCGCAGATGAGGACGGTGTCTCCGAGCGACTGCTCAGGGCTGACGGCGATCCTCAGGAGTGGGTGCGGCGTGATGGCCGGCTGCAGTGTGCAACCTCCTTCGCAACCGTGTCGGACTGGCAGGCAACCGCCCCCCAGGAAATCGATCCCGCCCGCCTGGAGCGGTGGTACGCCTTCGAAGTGCTTGGCGGCACGCGTGTCGCAGATCGTCCCGCAACGGTTGTGGCGCTCAAGCCGAGAGACCCTTTCCGCTATGCCTATGAGCTGTATCTGGATGAGGATACCGGCTTGTTGCTTAAATCCCTGCTGATCAACGAGCGCAATGTCTTGCTGGAGCGCTTCCAGTTTGTTGACGTGGATTTCTCCGAGCTGAGTGACGCGGCGCTGGAAGCTGGCTCACGTTGCCTGTCGCTGGAAGCGGCACAGCCCGAGAAGCTGGTAGATGATTCTGGCTGGCTGCCCGGCTGGTTGCCGCCAGGCTACAGTGCCGGCGAGTCCATGGTCCGCGCGCTTTCCGCTGGTGAGCCCCCGGTCATGACCCAGGTCTACAGTGATGGGCTGGCACGCTTTACCGTGTTTGTCGAACCCCTGAGCGAAGAGCGACTGGCCGACAACCTGGCTGCGCAGCTTGGACCGACCGTGGCCATCAGTCGTCGTCTTCAGGTCCAAGGGCAGGACTATCTGGCGACCATCGTAGGCGAAATTCCGCCGGCGACGGCCGAGCGCATTGCTGCCTCCTTTCCGCACGCCGCCGTGGCTGCTGAGGCCGCGCCGTGATTGAAGAGCGTGGGCGGGTGCTGAGTGTCGAGCCCGGTGCAGTCTGGGTAGAAACCGTGCGTAGCAGTACTTGCGGCAATTGCGCTGCCAAGGCAGGTTGCGGCCAGGGATTGCTGCAGCGGCTGGGTAGCGGCGCTGCCCGTGGTTTTGTTCGGGCCCTGACTGACCGTCAATGGCAGGTTGGGGACGAGGTGATCATCGGTGTGCCCGAGGACGCGCTGGTGCGCGGTGCCTTGTGGGTGTACCTGATGCCGTTGTTTGCCCTGTTTGTTGCCGCGCTGTCGGCACAGGCGCTGGGTGCCGGTGAGCCACAGGTCATTCTGGCGGCGCTTGCTGGGCTGGCGTTTGGTTTTGTTCTGCTTCGCTGGCGCGCCGTGCGGGCCAGTCATGATCCGCTACTGACGCCCCAGGTCCTGGGTGCTGCCGGGTTTGCCGGGGTGCCGCTGACACAGCTGTGATGTGGGTTGTTGCTAGAAACAAGTGAGGAGAGTGCGGCGTATGATGTCGTTGAGACGTTGGGCCCTGGTGGCCACAAGTATTCTGGTGATGGGGTGGCAGTCGCTGGCACTGGCGACCGACTTGCCGGACTTCACCGAGCTGGTCGAGGAAGCCTCGCCGGCCATCGTTAACATCAGTACGCGCCAGAAGGCGGCCAGCCAGAATGTAGTGCAGGGCATGCCTGACCTCGACAGTATGCCGCCACTGTTTCGCGAGTTTTTCGAGCGCAGTTTTCCGCAAGGCCCTTCGCAGCGTGAGCGCGAGGCGCCGCAATCCCTCGGTTCCGGCTTTATTATCTCCCATGACGGCTATGTGTTGACCAACAATCATGTGGTTGCCGATGCCGACGAAATCTTTGTCCGCCTGTCTGACCGACGCGAACTCCAGGCAGAGCTGGTTGGGGCTGATCCGCGCTCTGATCTGGCGCTGCTGAAGATCGATGCCGGCGATGACCTGCCGGTAGTGAAGATCGGCAAGTCGGCTGATCTCAAGCCGGGGGAGTGGGTATTGGCGATTGGCTCGCCCTTCGGTTTCGACTATTCGGTAACAGCGGGTATCGTCAGTGCCAAGGGTCGCAGCCTGCCGAACGAGAACTACGTGCCGTTCATTCAGACCGACGTGGCGATCAATCCGGGTAACTCCGGTGGTCCGCTGTTCAACCTGGATGGCGAGGTGGTTGGTATCAACTCGCAGATCTTTACCCGCTCGGGTGGGTTTATGGGCCTGTCGTTTGCCATTCCTATGGATGTGGCGATGGATGTGGTCGAGCAAATCAAGGACAGCGGCAGCGTACAGCGTGGCTGGCTGGGTGTAGTGATTCAGGAGGTCAACAAGGACCTGGCTGAGTCGTTTGATCTACCCAAGCCCGCCGGGGCGCTGGTTGCCCAGATCATGCCGGGTGGCCCGGCAGACAAGGGTGGCCTGAAGGTGGGTGATGTGATTCTGGAGTTCAACGGTCACGAGGTGGTGCGCTCTTCCGATCTGCCTCACGCGGTTGGCCGTGTCCGTCCGGGCGCGGAGGCATCGCTGGTGGTCATGCGTGACAAGGAGCGCAAGACCTTGCGCATGGAAGTGGGTGCACTGCCGGATGACGACAACGTGGCGGCGCTGGCCAGCGATGCCCCGGCCCAGGCGACGTCCTCTAACCGCCTGGGTGTGACGGTCGTCGAGCTCAGTGACGAGCAAAAGAAGAACCTGGATATTCACTCCGGCGTAGTGGTGCGCGAAGTCATGCGCGGGCCGGGCGCCATGGTGGGTCTGCGTCCGGGCGACATCATCACCAACCTGGATAACCAGTCGGTGGATTCGGTTGAGACTTTCACCCAGATTGCTGGCGAGCTGCCGGACAATCGTTCCATCTCGATGCGCGTGATTCGCCAGGGTCGCGCCAGCTATATTACCTTCCGTCTGGCGGAGTGATCCGCTCTGTGGGTCGGTTATCGGTGGTAGCACGCTCCCGATGACCGGCCCCGGCGGCGATAGCGACATCGCTGCTAATCAGGTAAACTCGCCGGCTGTTTTGGGGACTCTTCCCCGTCATCGCCATGTCTGGCAACCCTGTCTGGATGATCCGCGCCGTGAGTGACCTGAGCCTGATTCGCAACTTTTCCATCATCGCCCATATCGACCACGGCAAGTCGACACTGGCTGACCGCTTTATTCAGCTGTGTGGTGCCCTGAGCGAACGTGAGATGGAAGCTCAGGTGCTGGATTCGATGGATCTTGAGCGTGAGCGCGGTATTACCATCAAGGCGCACAGCGTCACGCTGTATTACACCGCCAAAGATGGCAAAACCTATCAGCTCAACTTTATCGACACGCCCGGCCACGTTGACTTTCACTACGAAGTCAGCCGCTCGCTGGCCGCCTGCGAAGGCGCACTGCTGGTGGTGGATGCCGCTCAGGGTGTCGAGGCGCAATCGGTAGCCAACTGCTACACAGCGATCGAACAGGGCCTGGAGGTCATGCCGGTTCTCAACAAGATCGATCTGCCGCAGGCTGAGCCCGAGCGGGTCAAGGGCGAGATCGAGAGCGTCATCGGTATCGATGCAACTGACGCAGTCGCCTGTTCGGCCAAGAGCGGTATTGGTGTTGAGGACGTGCTGGAGGCGCTGATCAAGACCATTCCCGCGCCTGAAGGCGAGATCGAAGCGCCGCTGCAGGCTCTGATCATCGATTCCTGGTTTGACAACTATCTCGGTGTGGTATCGCTGGTGCGCGTCAAGCATGGCCGCATCAAGAAGGGCGACAAGGTGCTGGTCAAATCGACCGGCAAGTTCCATCAAGTCGACAGCGTGGGCGTATTCAGCCCCAAGCACACCGAGACCGCCGATCTGAAGGCGGGCGAGGTGGGCTTTATCATTGCGGGTATCAAGGATATTCACGGTGCGCCGGTGGGCGATACCCTGACCTTGTCCGCTACCCCGGACGTAGCGCCGCTGCCTGGCTTCCAGAAGGTCAAGCCGCAGGTGTATGCCGGCCTGTTTCCGGTCAGCTCCGATGACTTTGAGGATTTCCGCGAGGCACTGCAGAAGCTGACTCTCAACGATGCGGCGCTGCAGTTTGAGCCGGAGAGCTCAGAGGCACTGGGCTTCGGTTTCCGCATCGGCTTCCTCGGCATGCTGCACATGGAGATCATCCAGGAGCGCCTGGAGCGCGAATACGACCTGGATCTGATCACCACCGCGCCCACGGTCGTGTTTGAGGTGGTCAAGAAGGGCGGCGACGTCATCTACGTCGACAACCCCTCGCTGCTGCCCGACCCTTCGGTCATTGAAGAGATGCGCGAGCCGATTGTTCGCGCCAACATTCTGGTGCCGCAGGACCATCTGGGTAGCGTTATTACGCTCTGCATCGAAAAGCGCGGCGTTCAGCATGACATGGTTTTTCTCGGCACTCAGGTTCAGGTTACCTATGATCTGCCGATGAACGAGGTGGTACTCGACTTCTTCGACCGGTTAAAGTCGGTTAGCCGCGGTTATGCTTCGCTGGATTACAGTTTCGATCGCTTCCAGGCTGCCAAGCTGGTGCGCCTGGATATCCTGATCAACGGCGAGAAGGTCGACGCGCTGGCACTGATCGTGCACCGTGACAATGCCGCGTACAAGGGACGTCAGCTGGTCGAGAAGATGAAGGACCTGATTCCCCGGCAGATGTTCGATGTCGCTATTCAGGCCGCCATTGGCGGGCAGATTGTGGCGCGCTCTACGGTGAAGGCGCTGCGCAAGAACGTACTGGCCAAGTGTTATGGTGGCGACGCCAGCCGGAAGAAAAAACTGCTTGAGAAGCAGAAGGCCGGTAAGAAGCGCATGAAGCAGGTGGGTAGCGTAGAAATACCGCAGGATGCATTCCTCGCGGTGCTCAAGGTCGACAATTAGGGACGGTAAGCTCGGACGATGATGCATCTCAACTTTCCGCTGGTGCTGGTGATTGCTGTTGCAGTCAGCGGTTTTCTGGCGTTGCTGGACCGCGTGGTGCTGGCGCCGCGTCGTCGCAAGGCTGTTGCCAGCTACGAAGCCCAGGTTGACGTGGCGGACCCGCAGACCATCGAGCGGCTCGAGAAGGAGCCGTTGCTGGTCGAGTACGGCAAGTCGTTCTTTCCGGTATTGGCCGTTGTGCTGGTGCTGCGCTCCTTTCTGGTCGAGCCCTTTCAGATTCCGTCCGGTTCCATGAAGCCCACCCTGGAGGTGGGTGATTTCATTCTGGTCAACAAGTTTGCATACGGCATTCGCCTGCCGGTGATCGACACCAAGGTGATCCCGATCGGTGACCCGCAGCGCGGCGACGTCATGGTCTTTCGCTACCCGAACAACCCCTCGATCAACTACATCAAGCGCGTTGTCGGCTTGCCCGGCGACCACATCCGCTATGCTGGAAAGCAGCTGTATGTGAACGGTCAGAAGGTCGAGCATGAACTGGTCGAGATTGTACCCGACGATGAAGTGCCCGCCGGTCATCCCCTGCAAACCCTGGCTAACGCGGCAATCTATCGCGAGCAGTTGGGTGAGGTGACGCATCTGATCAGGCAGAAGCAATTGTCGCAGACACCCAAGCCGAAAGAGTGGGTGGTGCCGCAGGGCTACTACTTCATGATGGGAGACAATCGCGATAACTCGAACGACAGCCGTTTCTGGCATTCAGCCGAGATGCCGCAAGAGTTGTGGGGAATGGTTCCGGACAACTATATTGTAGGCAAGGCCTTCGCAGTGTGGATGCACTGGCCGGAGCCGAAGCTGAGCAATTTGCCAAGCTTCTCGAGCGTCGCCCTGATTCACTGAGGGTGGCAGGCAGTACATAACATCAACAACGGACTACGAGGTTATTATGCGCCACTCCCAAAAAGGGGCTTCCTTCTTCGGCTGGCTTGCGGTTATCGCCCTGCTGGTATTCGGCATGGTCATTGCGATGAAACTGGTACCCATCTACATGGACCACTACTCGCTGCGCAACATCATCACCACGGTCAATGAAGACCCGAACGTGAAGGTCGGTTCACTGCGTGACCTGAACATGTACATTGAGAAGGGCATGCGACTCAATGGTATCCGTGACATCAAGGCCAAGGATGCCGTCACCACGACCCAGAGTGGCCAGAATGCCTACACTGTGGTGCTCAAGTACGAAGTGCGCGCGCCACTCCTCAACACGGTGGACCTGCTGGTGCACTTTGACGAAACCTTTATTGTCAGACCTCTCAAGTGAGCAATAAGCTAGACCGACTCGAACGCAAGATTGGCTATACCTTCAAGGACCAGGAGCTGTTGCTGCTGGCCTTGACCCACCGCAGTCTGGGTGGGCGCAACAATGAGCGCCTGGAGTTTCTGGGTGACTCGATTCTCAATTTCGTCGCCGCCGAAATGCTTTTCCAACACTTTCCCCAAGCCCGCGAAGGGCAGCTGTCGCGCCTGCGTGCCCGCCTGGTCAAGGGCGTGACATTGGCCGAGCTTGCCAAGGGGTTTGAGCTGGGTGAATACCTGCGCCTGGGGTCCGGCGAGTTGAAGAGTGGCGGCTTTCGCCGTGAGTCGATTCTGGCTGACGCCACGGAAGCGATCATCGGCGCCATCTACCTGGACAGCGGGCTGGAGGTGGTGCGCGAGCGCATCCTGCACTGGCTTACCGGCCACATTGCCGACCTGACGCTGGTCGACAACAACAAGGACCCGAAAACCCGGCTGCAGGAGTTTCTGCAGTCGCGTCAGGCCGACCTGCCGCGCTATGAAGTGATCGAGAGTAGTGGCGAGGCACATTGTCGTACTTTCAAGGTAAATTGTCAGATTGCCCTGCTGGCCGAGCCGACCTACGGCGTCGGCAGCAGTCGTCGTCTGGCGGAACAGCAGGCAGCGCAGCATGCGCTGGTTGCCCTGGGCGTGGAGCGAGCCGATGACTGATGCTATTTCCCGTTGCGGCTACGTTGCGATCGTTGGCCGCCCGAATGTCGGCAAGTCGACCTTGCTGAACCATATTCTCGGCCAGAAGCTGGCTATTACCTCGCGCAAGCCGCAGACAACTCGTCACACGCTGCTCGGCATCAAGACTGAGGGCGAGGTGCAAGCGATCTACGTCGATACACCCGGCCTGCACAAGGAAAACGAGAAAGCGCTCAATCGCTTCATGAACAAGAGTGCCAGCCAGGCACTGCGCGATGTCGACGTTGTGCTGTTTGTGGTCGATCGTCTGCGCTGGACCGACGAGGATCAGATGGTACTGGAGCGCATCCAGTATCTGACCTGCCCGGTGCTGATCGTGGTTAACAAGCTTGATCGGATGGAAGACAAGAACGAGCTGTTGCCGCACCTGGAATGGCTGACCAAGCAGTTGCCTGAGGCCGAGGTCGTTCCGGTGTCCGCGCTACAGGGGCGCAATATCGATCGCCTGGAGTCGCTGATTGCCGAGCGTCTGCCGGAAAGCGAGCACTTTTATCCGGAAGACCAGCTGACCGACAAAAGCTCGCGCTTTTTGGCTGCCGAGCTGGTGCGCGAAAAGGTCATGCGTCAGCTGGGCGCCGAGATTCCCTATCAGGTCGCGGTCGAGATCGAGCAGTTCAAGCAGGAAGGGCGCATTCTGCATATTCATGCGCTGATCCTGGTTGAGCGCGATGGTCAGAAAAAAATCATCATTGGCGATGGTGGTGAGCGACTGAAGAAGATCGGCCAGGAAGCCCGGCTGGACATGCAGAAGCTGTTCGGCAGCAAGATCATGCTCAACCTGTGGGTCAAGGTGCGTCGCGGCTGGTCTGATGATGAGCGCGCGCTGGGCTCGCTGGGCTATCGCTTCGACGACTGACGCCGATGTCTGAACCGCTGCAGCCCGCCTATGTGTTGCACAGTCGGCCTTACCGTGACACCAGTGCCCTGGTAGACCTGCTCAGCCTGCGTGACGGGCTGCAGCGGGTGGTCTGGCGCGGTGCACGCGGCAAGGGCCGAGGCACGCGCCCGCAGCCCTTTGTACCGCTGTTGGCAAGCTGGTACGGGCGGGGCGAGCTGAAGACCCTGCAGCAGGCCGAGGTGGCCGGGGGGCACGCCCGGTTGCAGGGCGATGCGCTGTTCAGTGGTCTCTACCTTAACGAATTGCTGGTGCGTCTGCTGTCGCCGGGTGATGCGCAGACGTTGCTGTTTGCCGCCTACCAACACGCGCTGCAGCAATTGGCTGCGCCACTCGACAGCGTCGAGCCGATCTTGCGCAGCTTTGAATGGCAGCTGCTGCAGTTGCTGGGGTACGGCTTCAGCTTGACAGAGGACGCTTGGCAGCAGCCGTTGCTGGCTCACGGCTGCTACGCCTGGAGCGCCGAGCAGGGGCTGTACTCTGTACCGGCGGGCAATAATGGTGCCTTGCCTGGGGCGGGGCTGCTGGCTATGGCGAGCGCCGATTGGCAGCAGCCCGACGCGCTGCCGACCGCTAAACGCCTGATGCGTCAGGCCCTGGCGGTGCATCTGGGGGGCAAGCCGCTGGTCAGTCGGCAGCTGTTTGCGGCGGCGCGAAGCGCCGGCCAATCCTGAATCTTTTTACGGCGCCAGGGCGCCGTCGCTACCAATGGGAGAATCGTGCATGAGTCAGTCAGACCGGGTGCTGTTGGGTGTCAATATCGACCACGTGGCGACCTTGCGCCAGGCGCGCGGCACGCGTTATCCCGATCCGGTGCAGGCCGCCATTGAAGCCGAGCAGGCCGGTGCCGATGGCATTACCGTGCACCTGCGCGAAGATCGCCGCCATATTCAGGAGCGCGATGTGCGTCTGCTGTCTCAGGTACTGCAGACTCGCATGAACTTTGAAATGGCGGTGACCGACGAGATGGTCGCCTTTGCCGAAGAGATCCGCCCGGCGCATGTGTGCCTGGTGCCGGAGCGCCGCGAGGAGCTGACCACCGAAGGCGGCCTGGACGTTTGCGGTAACGAGGCGCGGGTGCACTCGGCCATTGAGCGCCTGGCTGCCGCAGGGTGCGAAGTGTCGCTGTTTATCGACCCGGATCCACGCCAGATCGAGGCCGCCAAGCGTCTTGGTGCGCCGGTCATTGAGCTGCACACCGGGCACTATGCCGACACCGAGGGCGCTGAGCAGCAGAAGGCGCTGTCGCGCATCCGCGAGTCGGTCAATTATGCGCGCAAGCTGGGTTTGGTGGTGAATGCCGGGCATGGTTTGCACTACCACAACGTGCAGGATATTGCCGCTATCCCCGGCATCCACGAGCTGAACATCGGCCACGCGATCATTGCGCGTGCCCTGTTTTCCGGTCTGGCTGGCGCGGTGCGTGACATGCGCCAGCTGATTTTGGAATCGGCGCGCCAATGATTCGAGGTATCGGCACCGACCTGGTGCTGGTCAGCCGGATTGAAGCGGTGCTGACGCGCCAGGGTGAGCGCTTTGCCAGGCGGATTCTGACCGCTGACGAGTTTGAGCGTTTTGCCGCCCACGGCCAGCCTGCCCGTTATCTGGCCAAGCGCTTTGCCGCCAAGGAGGCGATTCTCAAGGCGCTTGGCACCGGGTTGGCTGGCGGCCTGTCATGGCAGCATATGCAGATTGATCGTGACGAGCTGGGCGCCCCGCAGGTCGTGCTCAGCGGTGTGGCCGCCGACAAGCTGGCCGCAGGTGGTGGTGGACGCATGTTGTTGTCATTGAGCGACGAGCGCGAGCAGGCGCTCGCGTTCGCCGTCTGGTCACTGGACTGAGAGGCTTTCCTGCAGTCGCTCCATGGCGGCAAACAGCTGCTGAATCTCTGTATCCGCCGGGGCATCCTGTTTGAGCCGGGTTTCTGCCTGCAGGCAGCGCCGCCGCAATTCAGGTACGCCGCAATAGCGCGTGGCGCCGTGCAGCCGGTGCACACTTTCCAACAGTCTTTGCTGGTCCCCCGCTTTCAGGCTTTCTTCAATTGCCTGCCGATCGGCGGGCAGGTTCTGCAGCAGCATATCCAGCATGTCCTGGGCCAAGTCGGCTTTACCGGCGGCCAGACGCAAGCCTTCTTCATGGTCGAGCACCGGGTTGCTGGGCGGGGCCGCGGGCGGGGGGCTGGTCGGCGCCGCGACAGGCTCTGTACCGAGATCCTGTCCGGTCCACTTGCGGATACTCTCGCGCAGCTGTTCAGGACTGATGGGTTTGCTCAGGTAGTCGTTCATGCCGCACTTGAGCAACTTGCGCCGCTCCTCGGCCAGGGCGTGGGCGGTGAGCGCAACAATGGGGGTGGCCGGCTGCTCGCTCAGCTCCTCCTGCAGACGAATCTCTTCGGTTGTCTGTCGCCCGTCCATGCCGGGCATCTGGACATCCATGAAAATCAGATCGAAGCGTTGCTCGGCCAGTACCTCCAGGGCCGCTTCACCGCTGTCGACCGCGCGAACCCGGGTGCCCATTTCCTGTAGAAAGGTTTCAACCAGCTTGAGGTTGGCGGGATTGTCGTCGACACAGAGAATGGTGACACTGTCCGGGTTGGCGCGCCGCTCCTGTTCCGCGTCGGCGGCTGGCAGGTCGGGCAGAGCGCTGGGCCTGGGTTGCAGCAGTTGGCCGGTGGCACGGAACAGTTTGCGCATGCACAGTGGGCGCGAGAGCACCGCGCAACGGCCTTCGGGCAACTGATCCAGCTGCGGCGGCTGCGCGACCGCGTTGACCAGCAGGATGCTGGCGCAGCCATGCCCGGCCCAGCGCTGCACGTACTGCAGGCTGTCGGTCAGGCGATGCTCTGGGCTTTCGCTGCTGACCAGGGCGAGTTGGGGCGCGCTGGGTCCGCCCTCGAGCACGGCTTCGTCGAGGCTGCTCAGGGTGCTGAAGATACGCGTTTGCAGGCCCAGGTCTTCCAGCGCGTGCAGCAAGGCCTGGCGGCTCAGCGGGTTAGGTTCAAATACGCCGGCGTACAAGCCTTCGAACGGGCGGTTGGGCAGGTCGTCGTCGGCTTGGCTGGACTTGTTCAGGCTGGCGGTAAACCAGAACTCGGAGCCGGAGCCGGGGGTGCTGTGCAAGTGAATCTCACCATGCATCTGCTCGACCAGGCGTTTGGTGATGACCAGGCCAAGGCCAGTGCCGCCGGCCTGGCGGGTTGGAGAGTTGTCGACCTGGCTGAAGGCTCGGAACAGGGACTTTTGCTGCGCCTCGGTCAGGCCTACGCCGGTGTCCGTTACGCTGATGCGCAGCACCGCGCTGCTGTCGTTGTCCTCCTCCAGCATGACCCGCAGGCACACCGAGCCGTCGTGGGTGAATTTGATGGCATTGCTCAGCAGGTTGGATAACACCTGCTTGAGGCGCAGCGCATCGCCACTCAGCCCGAGTGGCACGTCGCGGTAGATCAGGCTGACCAGTTCCACCTGTTTCTGATGCGCCGCCGGTGCCAGCATGGTCAGGGTTTCCTCGACCAGATCGCGCAGGTTGAACGGCAGATTGTCCAATACCAGCTTGCCGGCCTCGATCTTCGAAAAGTCGAGTATCTCGTTGATGATGTCTTGCAGGCTTTTGGCCGACTTGCTGATGGTGTCCAGGTATTCGATCTGGCGCGGGGTCATTTCGGTGCGCTGCAGCAGGTTGCTGAAGCCGAGGATGCCGTTGAGCGGCGTGCGCAGCTCATGACTCATGTTGGCCAGAAACTCGGACTTGATGCGGCTGGCCTCCTGGGCTGCCTTGCGCGCCATGTCCAGCTCGATGTTCTGTACCTCAATGGTCTCCAGCGTCTGGCGCAGGTCTTCAGTAGCTTGCTCGACGTTTTGCTGCAGCTCGCCCTGGGCGCTTTGCAACGCCTGGGTCATGGTGTTGACGCCCTCCGCCAGGTCGTCCAGCTCGCGGGCACCCTGACGGGGCAGGCGCACGTCCAGCTGGCCCTTGCTGATGCGGGCAATGGCCTGGTTGATCTCGACAACCGGGTCGATGATATGGCGCCCCATGGTACTGACCATCAGGCCGGTGATCAGCAAGCCGAGCAGAATCAGGACCAGCGTGGTCAGCAGTGTCTGGTAGCTGCGCAGCTGGGTGTTGCCGTGGCTCAGCTCCACTTCCAGCCAGCCGATCAGGGCATCGGCTTCCAGGTCACTGCGCTCGGCCGCGCTGAGTAGCTCGGGGCTCGCCTGCAGCGGCAGTATAAAGCGGGTGCTGCGCTCGCCGGTGCGCACTTGCAGGCCGGTGCCGGCGGCCAGCGGGCTTTCCGGCAGCGCGCGATTGGCAGCGAGCATCTGCGGGCCGCTGTGCTCCAGGGGCTGATTGTCGGCGTCATACAAGGTGACCGCGCGCACGTCCTGGTAATTGAGAGTGTTGGCCAGGGTGGTGCGCATGCGCTGTGGTTGCCCGGCCAGCAGGGCCTCGGTAGCGGGGCGTTGCAGGTGCTCGGCGGTGAGCTGCCCGCGCTCGAGCAATTGCTTTTGCAGATCACCCAGGTGTTGCCAGCTGAAGTAGACGCCCACTGCGGCGGCCAGTATCCCGGCCGGGATCAGGGTCATCAGCAGGAGTCGGGCCTTGATGCCAATGTCGTTCATGGAGATGTGTTCCCGTTTCCTCGTCAGCCGTGCATTCAGGGGCGGCGCGAAATACGCACTTGGGTGGGCCAAATTAGGTTGTTGTCGGTATCATAGGCGGCTTGAGCAAAAAGCACAGCCTTGCCGACCCTCCTGGCGACGGTCAAGGCCGCTACGGTGACTCCATGACGCAGCATTATCCCACCATCGCCGATTGCATCGGCAACACCCCGCTAGTCAGGCTGCAGCGCCTGCCGGGCCAGACCAGCAACACCATTCTGGTCAAGCTGGAAGGCAATAACCCGGCCGGATCGGTGAAGGACCGCCCGGCGCTGTCGATGATCGAGCGGGCCGAGGCCCGTGGCGATATCCAGCCCGGCGATACACTGATCGAGGCGACCTCCGGCAATACCGGTATCGCGCTGGCCATGGCGGCGGCTATCAAAGGCTACCGCATGGTGCTGATCATGCCGGACAACATGAGCGCCGAGCGCAAGGCGGCGATGACCGCCTATGGCGCGCAGCTGATTGAAGTGACCCAGGCCCAGGGTATGGAAGGCGCGCGAGACCTGGCTTTGCGCATGCAGGCCGAGGGCCAGGGCAAGGTGCTGGACCAGTTCGGCAATCAGGACAATCCCGAGGCGCATTATCGTGGCACCGGCCCCGAGATCTGGCGTGATACCCAGGGGACGGTGACGCACTTCGTCAGCTCGATGGGCACCACCGGCACCATTATGGGCACCTCCCGTTACCTCAAGGAACAGAATCCGGCTATCCAGATTGTCGGTCTGCAACCGATCGAAGGGGCGGCGATTCCCGGTATTCGCCGTTGGCCCAAGGAGTACCTGCCCACCATCTTTGATGAAACCCGGGTTGATCTGGTGATCGATATGGGGCAACAGGAAGCCGAGGTCACCATGCGCCGGCTGGCCCGCGAAGAAGGCATCTTCTGCGGCGTGTCTTCCGGTGGCGCGGTGGCTGCGGCGCTGCGTCTGAGTGCCGAGGTGGAAAACGCGGTCATTGTTGCCATCATCTGTGATCGCGGCGACCGTTATCTGTCCACCGGCGTTTACGACGGCCCGGCATGAAGCGCGGGCGTGGACGTCCGCGCGCGGCGCCGGCAGCGGATGCCCCGGCGGCGATCGGCCAGCGCATCGAACTGCAACTCGAGCGCCTGACCCACGACGGCCGAGGCATTGGCCGTTGGCGCGGGCGCACGGTGTTTGTCGAGGGCGGGCTGCCCGGCGAGCAGGTACAGGCGCGGGTATTGCGGGCGCGCAGCAAGCTGATCGAGACGCGGCTGGAAGGCCTGCAGCAAGCCAGTGAACGGCGCCAGCCGCTGCGCTGTGTACACGCCGGTTTGTGCGGTGGTTGCAGCCTGCAGCATATGGCGCGCGAACAGCAGCTGGAGATCAAACAGCAGGCCTTGGCGCAGCAATTGCAGCACTTCGCTCAGGTTGAGCCACAGGAGTGGGCGCCGGCGCTGGAAGGGCCTGCCTATGGCTACCGCCAGCGTACGCGGGTTGCGCTGCGCTGGGATCGCGGGTGCCGGCAGCTGGCTGTCGGCTTTCGTCAACGTGCCAGCAGTGAGCTGGTCAATGTCGAGCAATGCCCCGTCCTGGTGCCTGAGCTGGAGCGCGTGCTGATCCGTCTGCCGGCGCTGTTGCGCAGTTTGAACGGCGCCGATGCGCTGGGGCACGTCGAATTGATTGGGGCCGAACACCCGGCGCTGGTACTGCGCCACCTGCGTCCCTTGGGCGAGGCAGATCGCGAATGCCTCCTGGCCTTTGCTGTTGAGCATGGGCTGGGCTTGTGGCTGCAGGGTGACGAGTCGGGCGCTGTGCCCGTGAGTGGTGCGCTTGAACCGGCCTATCGTCTGGTCGACCAGCAGTTGATGCTGGGGTTTGCGCCCGGGGACTTTACCCAGGTCAATCCGCAGATCAACCAGGCGATGGTCAATCAGGCGCTGGACTGGTTGGCGCCGGAACCAGGGGAGGCGGTGCTGGATCTGTTTTGCGGTGTCGGCAACTTTGCTCTGGCGTTGGCGCGTGCCGGGGCTAAGGTGACGGGTATCGAAGGTAGTGTGGAAATGGTGGGCCGGGCGGCAGACAATGCCCGGAAAAACGGCCTTGATGAGGTGCACTTTTTCGCTGCCGACTTGTCGAAGCCCCTTGAAGTGCCGCCGGGGTCACCGCAGTACACGGCAGCGTTGCTTGATCCGCCGCGTGACGGCGCCGAGCAAATGGTAGTTGATCTGGCCGCCCTGGCGGTCGAGCGGATACTTTACATTTCCTGCAATCCGGCCACGCTGGCGCGCGATGCAGGCATTCTGGCAGGCAAGGGCTACACCCTGGTTCGGGCGGGCATCATGGACATGTTCCCCCAGACCGCCCATGTCGAGGCCATGGCACTGTTCCGGAGGCAATAGATCGCCGCCGGGCGAGGACAAGAAGATGGTACAGGTCAGAGCAGCACACCCGACCAATCAGGATGGCAGCGTCAATATCGACGCCTGGATCGAACGTATCGGGGAGCGCACGCAGCTTGTCGATCCCCAGACGCTGCATGAAGCATGCGAGTGGGCCCAGGAGCTGGAGCAGGCCGCCATCGAAGCGGAGAACATCTGGGCGGACGGTGCGAGCAGTTACCGCACTGGCCTGGAAATGGCCGAGATTCTGGCTGACCTCAAACTGGACCAGGACTCACTGGTCGCTGCCGTGGTCTACCGCGCGGTGCGCGAGCGCAAGACCGACCTGACCGAAGTGGAACACCGCTTTGGGCCGACCGTTGCCCACTTGGTGGATGGTGTGCAGCGCATGGCGGCCATCAGCGTGTCGCAGAACCCGGGCAATACGGCGAGCTTCAGTCCGCAGGCGCAGGTGGAGAACCTGCGCAAGATGCTGGTGACGCTGGTCGATGATGTTCGTGTGGCACTGATCAAGCTGGCCGAGCGCACCTGCGCCATCCGGGCGGTCAAGGATGCGCCGGAAGAAAAGCGCTACCGCGTCGCCCGCGAAGTATTCGACATCTACGCGCCGCTGGCGCACCGCCTGGGTATCGGGCATATCAAATGGGAGCTGGAAGACCTCTCGTTCCGCTATCTCGAGCCCACACAATACAAACAGATTGCCAAACTGCTGGACGAGCGTCGGCTCGACCGCCAGCAGTACATCGATGCTGTGATGGCCCAGCTGCGCGAGTCGCTGGAAGAGGCGTCGATTCATGCCGATATCACCGGCCGGGCAAAACACATCTATTCCATCTGGCGCAAGATGCAGCGCAAGGGCATCGATTTCAGTCAGGTCTATGACGTGCGCGCGGTGCGTATTCTGGTACCGCAGGTCCGTGACTGCTACACCGCGCTGGGTGTTGTTCACAGCCTGTGGCGGCATATTCCTAACGAGTTTGACGATTATGTCGCCAATCCGAAGGAGAACGGCTATCGCTCGCTGCATACCGCGGTGATCGGTCCCGAGGGCAAGGTGCTGGAGGTGCAGATCCGTACCCAGGGCATGCACGAGGAGGCTGAGCTGGGCGTCTGCGCCCACTGGCGCTACAAGGGCACCGATCTCGACAGCAACTCCAACGCCTATGAAGACAAGATCGCCTGGCTGCGTCAGGTGCTGGAATGGCACGAGGAGATGGGCGACATCGGCGGCTTGGCTGAGCAGCTGCGGGTCGACTTTGAACCGGACCGCATCTACCTGTTTACGCCCGATGGCCACGTGCTGGACATGGCCAAGGGGGCAACGCCGCTGGACTTCGCCTATCGGGTGCACACCGAAATTGGCCACAATTGCCGCGGCGCCAAGGTCAACGGGCGCATCGTGCCGCTGAATTACGTGCTGCAGACCGGCGAGCAGGTGGAGATCATCACCGGCAAGCAAAGCGGCCCAAGCCGCGATTGGCTCAACCCCAATCTCGGCTATCTGAACACCTCGCGCGCGCGCGCCAAGGTACAGCATTGGTTCAAGGAGCAGGCCCGCGAGCAGAACGCGCAAGCGGGCAAGCTGATGGTCGAACGCGAGCTGACTCGCATGGCACTGAACGGCGCCGATTATGCGCAACTGATTGATCGCCTCGGGCTCAAGAGCCAGGAGGATCTTTTTGTTGCCGTTGGGGCTGGTGACATGCGCCTGGCCCATGTGGTCAATGTCGCGCAACAACTGGTCGAGCCGGATCGCCACAGCGAACAGCTGGAGCTGATTCCCAAGAAGCCCAGCCGCAATGTCGGTCGCCGCGGCGATGTCTATATTCAAGGTGTCGGCAACCTGATGACCCAACTGGCTGGTTGTTGTCAGCCAGTGCCGGGCGATCCGATCATCGGCTACATCACGCTGGGCCGTGGCGTGACCGTGCATCGCGCCGACTGCGCCAATGCCATGCAGCTGCAAGATCGCGACTCGGAACGTCTGATCGAAGTCAGCTGGGGCGGCGCGCCGGTGCAGACCTATCCGGTGGAAATCTACATCAAGGCCTATGATCGCTCTGGTCTGCTGCGTGACGTCTCGCTGTTGCTGGCCAATGAGAAGATCAACGTACTGGAGGTCAGTACGCGGACGAACAAGGACGATAACTACGCGGCGATGCTGCTGACCATTGAAATTCCCAATCTCGGCATGCTCAGCCGCCTGCTGACGCGTATCAGCCAGCTGCCGAACGTCATCGAAGCGCGACGCAATCGCCAGGAAAACCGCGCATGAGTTACCAGTTGGACGACCTGCTGTATCTGATGCAGCGTCTGCGTGATCCGCAGCATGGCTGTCCCTGGGATCTGCAACAGGATTACGCCAGTATCGTGCCGCACACGCTGGAAGAGGCCTATGAGGTGGCAGACGCCATCGAGCAGGGAGACTTCGAGCAGCTGCGTGGCGAGCTGGGCGATTTGCTCTTTCAGGTCGTCTACTACGCCCAGCTGGCGGGGGAGGAAAGCCGTTTTGGCTGGGCCGAGGTGGTGGATGGCATCACCCGCAAGCTGGTACGTCGCCACCCGCACGTGTTTCCCGACGGCAATCTGCGTACGACGCCGGGCAGCCAGGCCCTGGCGCCAGAGCAGGTCAAGCGCCGTTGGGAGCAGATCAAGGCGGAGGAGCGGGCAGCGAAAGCGGCGCGTCCCGAACAGCTGTCGCTATTGGACGACGTGCCCACCGCACTGCCGGCACTGAGCCGTGCGCAGAAGCTGCAAAAGCGCGCTGCATCGGCCGGTTTCGACTGGCCCGAGGCGGCGCCGGTGGTTGACAAGATCAGCGAAGAATTGGATGAAGTGCGCGAGGCACTGGCGGCGGGTGACAACGCCGCCGTCGCCGAGGAGATGGGCGACCTGCTGTTCTGCGTGGTCAATCTTGCCCGGCACCTTGGTGTCGATGCCGAGAACGCCTTGCGTCAGGGCAATGCCAAATTTGAGCGGCGTTTTCGGTTTATCGAAGAGCAGCTCAGAGAGCAGGGCGCGACCGTGGCCGGGCGCGACCTGGCTGAGCTCGACGCCCTGTGGGACAGGGCCAAGCAGCAAGGTCTTTAGGGCGCGGTCTACCGCGCCCTGTTGCACTCACTCAGTGCTGGGTTTCCTGCTGGCGCTCGATCAGCTCCTGCAGATGCTTGCGGCTCAGTTCCAGATAGCGTGGCGTCGGCCCCTCGTCCTTGTACTGAGGGTCGCCCATCTCATCGATGGCTATCACTTCCTTTCCCGCCCGGTAGGGCAGACTGGCTTCCAGTTCTTCAAGCGCTGCGCCCAGCAGGTCGGTGATCAGGTCTTCAACCTGACGTTTGGGGTACATCTCGTGCAGCGCTTCCAGGCGCGCCGCATCTTCCAGCGTGAGATGGACCGCATAGCTGTTGCGGGTCACGCGGCCCTTGGCGTTCTTTTCCCAGGCTTGGGTGAGTTCACGGATCTTCATGGTTCCCCCTTTATTGCGTGTTGTCGCTTGTGGCGACACCCCCAGCATAGACCATTTGCGGGGGTGTACAGGTCTTGAGACCCCTTGTCAGCGGCAAGGTTGCATCGCATGCTGGGCGTCCCGTTTGCCTGGAGACAGAGTCATGACCGATATTGATGCCCGTTTGCGTGAAGACGTCCATAACCTCGGTACGCTGCTGGGGCAGACCATTCAGGCCCACCTGGGGGACGACTTTCTGCAACGCATCGAGCGTATTCGTCTGGGTGCCAAAAAGGGCCGCAAGGCCGACCAGGCAGCCAATGACGCGCTGCTGGGCGCCCTGCAGGATTTGCCTGACAGCCAGTTGTTGCCGGTGTGTCGGGCCTTTAACCAGTTTCTCAACCTGGCCAATATTGCCGAGCAGCATCACCGTATCCGCCGGCGCCGGGCCGATGAGCCGCAGGCCTTTGAATTGCGCTGTGTCAACGAGCTGCTGCAGCGCCTGAAGGCGGAGAATTTCAGTACTGACGCCATCGTCCAGCAGGTCAACGGGCTGGATATCGAGCTGGTGCTGACCGCCCACCCGACCGAAGTCACCCGCCGTACGCTGATCCAGAAGTACGACGCCATCGCTGATGCGCTGGCGCGTGGCGACCATGACGACCTGACGGCTACCGAGCGTGAAGAGGTGCGTCAGGATCTGGCGCGTCTGATCAGCGAGGCCTGGCATACCGATGAGATCCGGCGCAGCCGACCCACGCCGGTCGATGAGGCCAAGTGGGGCTTTGCGGTCATCGAACACTCGCTGTGGCAGGCACTGCCGCAGTTCCTGCGTCGCCTGGATGCCGATGTGCACGGCGCCACCGGCCAGCACCTGGATGTGCGTGCCGCGCCGGTGCGCATTGCCTCCTGGATGGGCGGCGACCGCGATGGCAACCCCAACGTCACCGCGCCCGTCACCCGCGAGGTACTGCTGCTGGGGCGCTGGATGGCGGCTGATCTGTACTTGCGCGATATCGAGGCGCTGGGCAACCAGCTGTCCATGCATGCGGCCAGCGATGAGCTGCTGGCCGCAGCCGGTAACGTCGATGAGCCCTACCGGGCCGTGCTCAAGCAACTGCGTACCCGACTGCAGGCGACCCGCGACTGGGCAGAGCAGTCGCTGACGGCTGATGTGGCCATGCCCGCCGAGGTGCTGCGCCAGCTCGACGATCTGCGCGGTCCGTTGGAGCTGTGTTATCAGTCGCTGCTTGCCTTTGGCCTCAAGCGCATCGCCAACGGTCCCTTGCTCGACACCCTGCGTCGGGTCAACGCCTTTGGTCTGGGGCTGGTACGCCTGGATATCCGGCAGGATGCGGCGCGTCACGCGCAGGTGCTCAGCGAGCTGACCGAATACCTGCAGTTGGGCAACTATGCCGAGTGGGATGAAGAGGCCCGTTGCCGCTTTCTGCTTGATGAGTTGCACAGCCGGCGCCCGCTGCTGCCGTCGGAATGGCAGCCATCGGCCGATGTCGCGGAAGTGCTGGCGACCTGTCGGGTCGTGGCCAGCCAGCCACAGGAACTGCTCGGCTCCTATGTTATTTCCATGGCCTCGCACCCATCGGATGTGCTGGCGGTCAAGCTGTTGCTCAAGGAAACCGGCGTCCGCTGGCCGATGCGCGTGGCGCCGTTGTTCGAGACCCTGAGTGACCTTGATCATGCTGCCGACGCGATTGATCGCCTGCTGTCGCTGGAGCAGTACCGCGCGCTGGCGGGCGACGAGCAGGAGGTCATGATCGGCTATTCCGACTCGGCCAAGGACGCCGGTACGCTCGCGGCAGGCTGGGCGCAGTACCGTGCCCAGGAAGCGTTGGTGGGTGTGTGTCGGCGCCACGGAGTGCATCTGCGGCTGTTTCACGGTCGCGGCGGCACCGTGGGTCGCGGTGGTGCACCGGCTCACATGGCCATTCTCTCGCAGCCACCGGGTTCGGTACGCGGTCAACTGCGGGTCACCGAACAGGGCGAGATGATCCGCTTCAAGTTTGGCCTGCCCGGGATCGCCGTGCAGAGCATGCTGCTCTATACCAGCGCCGTCATGGAGGCCAGCCTGCTGCCGCCACCGGCACCCGAGCCGGCCTGGCGTGAGCTGATGCAGCAGTTGGCTGATCGCTCGGTTGAAGTGTACCGGGGCGTGGTGCGCGGCGAGCCGCAGTTTGTCGAGTACTTCCGTCAGGCGACACCCGAGCAGGAGCTGGGTCGCCTGCCGTTGGGCAGCCGGCCGGCCAAGCGCCGCAGTCAGGGCGGCATCGAGAGTCTGCGTGCTATTCCCTGGATCTTTGCCTGGACTCAGACGCGCCTGATGCTGCCGGCCTGGCTGGGTGCCGGACAGGCGCTACGTGAAGCGCTGGACGCCGGCAAGCAGGCTCAGCTCACGCAGATGATGGAGGCCTGGCCGTTTTTCCTGGCGCGTGTGGAGATGCTGGAGATGGTGCTGTCCAAGGCCGATGTGGATATCGCGCGCTTCTATGAGCAACGCCTGGCCAGTCCGGACCTGTGGCCGCTGGGTGAACGTTTGCGCACGGCGCTGGCGCAGGCCACCGCGGTGGTGCTGCAGCTGCGTGACAGCGATGCACTGCTGGCGCACAACCCGGCGCTGGGCGAGTCGGTGGCGGTGCGCAACCCCTACACCGACCCGCTGCATGTGCTGCAGGCCGAGCTTATGAAGCGTACCCGTGCCCAGGGCGAGCGTGTCGATCCTGATCTGGAGCGGGCGCTGATGGTGACCATGGCCGGTATCGCGGCAGGCATGCGCAACACCGGCTGACCGGTCGGTCGTCAAGTATCCTGCGGGCGCGTTTGCCTGCGACAATGGTCCGTCTTGTGCATGGCCGCGTGGGCGTGTATGTTGAACGCCCTTTGCGAACCAGCACGCTCTGGACGCACCGTATTTACCGCATTCGCGCTGGCCGCGAGTGCCTGGCAGGTCGCTGGTTGAGGACCGCTCAATGCCCGGTTTCAGTTAGACGAGGAGTACATCATGCGAGTTATCCTGTTGGGCGCCCCAGGGGCGGGCAAGGGTACACAGGCCCAGTTCATCTGCGAGCGCTTCGGCATTCCGCAAATCTCCACCGGCGACATGCTGCGTGCAGCGGTCAAGGCCGGTACCGAGCTTGGCAAGCAGGTCAAGGAAGTCATGGATACGGGCGGCCTGGTCTCCGATGACCTGATCATCGGCCTGATCAAGGAGCGTATCACCCAGGATGATTGCGCCAAGGGCTTTCTGTTTGATGGCTTCCCGCGCACCATTCCGCAGGCCGAGGCGCTGGTAGAAGCCGGTATCGATATTGATCGCGTGCTGGAAATCGCTGTGGCCGACGAGGAAATTGTTGCTCGCCTGTCCGGTCGTCGTGTGCACCCGGGTTCGGGTCGTGTTTATCACGTTGATCACAACCCGCCCAAAGTCGCCGGCAAGGACGACGTGACCGGTGATGACCTGATTCAGCGTGATGACGACAAGGAAGAAACCGTTCGCAAGCGCCTGCAGGTTTATCACACTCAGACCAAGCCGCTGGTTGAGTTCTATCAGGGCCTGTCTGCTGCCAAGGGCACGCCCAAGTGCGCCAAGGTGGAAGGTATCGGCAGCGTAGAGCAGATCACTGCCAAGGTCATCAGCGCGCTGGACTGAGCCCTGCTCGCTGGAGCAAAAGACCCGTGCTGACTTCGGTCGCACGGGTCTTTGCATTTTTGTACAATGCCCGCCCCCTGAATGCAGAGTTCGACCATGACCACACTGCTTGCTCTGGATACCGCCACCGAATGCTGTTCCGCCGCCTTGCTGCATGATGGCGCCGTCACCGCGCGCAGCGAAGTGATTCCGCGTCAGCATGCCCAGCGCCTGCTGCCGATGATCGAGGAGCTGCTTGGCGAACGTCAGCTGCGGCTGCAGGATGTCGACGCCCTGGTGTTTGGTCGCGGCCCCGGCGCCTTTACCGGCGTGCGCATCGCGACCGGCATGGTGCAGGGCCTGGCGTTTGCCGCCGACAAACCGGTGATCGCCGTATCCAATCTGGCGGCGCTGGCTCAGCGCGCCTGGCGCGAGCACGGCACCGACACCGTAGCGGCCGCCATTGATGCGCGCATGGATGAAGTCTACTGGGGGCTGTACCGCCTGCGCGACGGTGTCATGCAGTTGCTGGATGAAGAGCGCGTGTGCGCACCTGAGGCGGTGAGCCTGCCGGCGGGTGTTAGCAGCGTGGCCGGTGCCGGCACCGGTTGGCAGTATGCTGAGCGCCTGGCGGTGTCCGCCACGCAGAGCTGGCCGCAGATGCTGCCGGACGCCAGTGATCTGATCACCCTGGCCTTACCTCGGTGGCAGGCCGGTGAAGTGGTTGATGCTGCAGATGCGCAGCCGGTTTATCTGCGCGACAAAGTTGCCACGCCCAAGGGGCAGGCGTAAGCTGGCCCCATCTCTGCAGGAGTCAATTCGGTGCGCCTGGACGGATTTAACCCCTACTCATCGCTGCCCGAGCGCAGCAGTCGAGCGGTTGCCAATACCAATGGCAGCACCGCGGCCGTGCCCGTTCCGGGAGCAGAGCCGGGCGCGGCTGCAGCCGCCAACCGCCTACCGGCAACGCAGGTAGTCTCGACTTCTGCACCGACCGCCGAATACATTCCGGCACGCCGCGAATCCTACGAGCCAGTCTATGGTCGCGCCAATCAGGCGTTGGCCAGCTACCAGAACACGGCCAATATGCCGGTCGACAGCGCTGCCGACAGCCTGGCCGGCATCGACGTCTACGCCTGATGTCGTGACTGCGTTACCCCCGCGTTTTATCACCGGTTGCCCACTGTGGTCTGAGCCCGCCTGGGGTGGTCAGCTCTATACCCGTGGCAGCGACGCCGACGAACGGCTGGCGCAGTACAGCCGCGTGTTTGGCGCGGTTGAGGGCAATACCACCTTCTACTCCCTGCCCAGTGCTGCGCGCGTTGCCCGTTGGGCTGAACTGCTGAGTGAGGACTTTCACTTCTGCGCCAAGTTGCCCCGTGAGGTCAGTCATGGCGGGCGTCTGGATGCCGATCATCCGGCACTGAAGGCGTTCTTCAGCCGGATGGCACCGCTGGAGCAACGCCTTGGGCCGATCTGGCTGCAGTTGCCCGAGCGTGTTGCACCGGATGCGTTGGGGATACTGGCTGAGTTTCTGGCTGGCTTGCCTGCTGACTACCAATATGCGGTCGAAGTGCGCCATCCCGGGTTTTTCCGCAAGGACGACGTCGAACGGCAGCTCAACCGCCTACTGCACGGGCGGGGTGTCGAGCGCATCAGCTTCGACACTCGTGCGTTGTTCGCCAGTACCGCCACCGATCCCTCAACGCTTGAAGCCAAGCAGCGCAAGCCGCGCCTGCCGGTGCATGCCATTGCGCTGTCGCAGCGGCCCAGTGTGCGCTTTATTGGTGGTATGGATACGGACGCCAATTGGCAGGCGCTGGCACCCTGGCTCGACAAGTGCGTCCAGTGGTTGCAGGCCGGCTATCAGCCGATGCTGTTCATGCACACCCCGGATAACCAGATGGCGCCCCAATTGGCCCGAGACTTTTACCATGCCCTGCGTGAGCGGGTGCCGGCGCTGGCGCCCATGCCGGCCTGGCCCGGCGAGCGCGGGGCTGCGCAGACGCCGCAGCAGGCGGGTCTGTTCTGATGCCACAGGAATATCCATGAGCGAACATGCCCCCCTGTCACTGGCCGTCACCTGGTCCGACCCGCAATGGCAAGCCAGCGCCGAGGCGCTGGCCGAACGCCTGCAACTGCCGGTGCTGGCCGAGTCGGCAGCTGATGCGGCGCTGCTGCTGGAGCCGGCAGAGGGCGGGCTTGCCCTGCGCAGCACCGAAGCCGGCGCGCCGGGTGCGGTGCGGGTGGACTTTGTTGGCGGCGCGCTGGCGCATCGCCGTCAGTTTGGCGGTGGGGCGGGGCAGATGGTCGCGCGGGCGGTGGGTATTCGCGGCAGTGTCAGACCCAGTGTGCTGGATGCCACCGCAGGTTTGGGGCGCGACGCCTTTGTGATTGCCGCGCTGGGCTGTGAAGTGACGCTGCTGGAGCGTCAGCCGGTGATTGCGGCGCTGCTGGAAGACGGCTTGCAAAGAGCCAGAGCCGCCGGTGGTGAGGTGGCCGAGATCGCTGCGCGGATGCAGCTGCTGCAGTGCGATGCGATTGCGGCCATGGGCGACTGGTCTTTGCCGACTCCCCAGGTCATTCATCTGGACCCGATGTTCCCGCACCGGGAGAAGTCCGCGTTGGTGAAAAAAGAGATGCGCCTGTTCCGGCCGCTGGCCGGTGATGACGATGATGCGCCCCAACTGCTGGCGGCGGCGCTGCAGTTGGCCTCCCACCGGGTGGCGGTCAAGCGCCCGCGCAAGGCGCCGGCGATTGCCGGCCAGCGGCCCAGCGCTGAGCTGGCCGGCCAGTCCAGCCGCTACGATATCTACGGCAAAAAAAAGCTGGACTGAGTGCCGGCAGTTCCGGGTGGGCGCAGGCCTATTGGGCCGCAGCCGGGCTGTCCGCCGCTTCCGCGCTGCGCGCTACCTGCCGAATTGACAGGCGCACCTCGGCGCTGAGCACCCGTTTGGCGGTGTTCTCGGCAATGTCTTCCAGCCCGGCTGCATAGTGCAGCCGGCCCTCGTCGTCAGCCCGCAACACCTGCTCATCGGTCAGTCGCTGGATGAACTGGCGGAACAGCGTCTTGTCGAAGAACTCCGGCGCGTTCAGGCCATGCAGAATCGACAGGCGCTGCGCCATGATGGTACAGCGTGCTTCCAGCTGTTCCGCGGTCTGGCTGCCGTTGGGATAGTTCAGCAGCAATGCCGAAGCCATGTAGAAGCGTTCCAGAATCTGGATGATGCTGCGTGACAGCAGGCTGAGCATGACAAACTCTACCGAACTCAGGTCCGGGCGATGGATCTGGCCGTCTGCCTCGCGCAGCAGTTGTTGTTCGACCAGGCTGTCGATCCATTGCTGAATGACGGCGGGCAGCTCGTCCTCGCGCCACTGCAGGAACAGCTCGCCCTGCAGGTACGGATAAATGCCCATGACCAGACGTTCGATCTGTTCGCGTTTCATGCGTGGATTGTTCTGGAACAGGCAGGCGATCAGCGCCGGCAAGACTACCAGGTGCAGCACGTTGTTGCGGTAGTAGGTCATCAGCACCGCCTGGGGCTCGTCCAGACGCATGATTTCGCCAAGGGCATCGGATTGGCGGCCGATCATCTGCATGGCCTCGACGTGTTCGATCATCGCCTGGCCGTCCAGTCCGGTCAGGGTCACGCCAGGGCTGTAGGGGACTGTTTGCAGCAGCGCCTTGTAGCGGTCCAGTGCCCGTGCCAGGGATGTTTCGTCCAGCGCCAGACGGGCGGTGGACAGCATCACCAGGGCGACCAGGTTGACCGGGTTGACGTCGGCTGCGGCGCTGATGCCGCTGGTCAGCTCGCGTGCAAGGGTGTTGGTGGTGGCGTTCAGCCAACTTGGACGGTAGTCGGGGGCCAGCGCCTGTTGTCGCCAGCCTGGCTGCTCGCGATCAAGAAAGTCCGCCAAGGCCAGCGGCTCGCCAAAGTTCACCGCGACCTGGCCAAAACGCAGCTTGAGCGCCGAAAGCACCCGAAACAGGTCAAACACCGACTCCTTCTTCTTCGCCTGTCCACGCAGCTCGCCCAGGTAGGTGCGGCCTTCCAGCACCCGCTCATAACCGATATACACCGGCACAAACACGATAGGGCGGCGCGAGGAACGCAGGAAGCTGCGCAGGGTGATCGCCAGCATGCCGGTCTTGGGGCTGAGCATGCGGCCGGTGCGTGAGCGCCCGCCCTCGATGAAGTATTCGACCGGAAAGCCGCGGCTGAACAGCGCATGCAGGTATTCATTGAAAACAGCGGTGTACAGCTGGTTGCCCTTGAAGCTGCGGCGCATGAAGAAGGCACCGCCGCGTCGCAGAATGCCGCCGAGCACCGGCACGTTGAGGTTGATGCCGGCGGCAATGTGGGGCGGTGTCATGCTGTTGCGAAACAGCAGGTAGGACAGCAGCAGGTAGTCGATATGGCTGCGATGGCAGGGCACGTAGATGATTTCGTTGCCGCGGGCGATGTCCTGAATGGGCTTGAGGTTGTTGACGCGGATGCCGTCATACAGCTTGTTCCAGAACCAGCTCAGGACCACTTCCAGAAAGCGGATGATGGTATAGGTGAAGTCCGAGGCCACCTCGTTGGCGTAGCGCGCTGCGATGGCCTGGGCCTTGCTCTCGCTGATGCCCTTTTCGCTGGCTTCACGGGCAATGGCGGCGCGCACCAGCGGCGCGTGTAGCAGGCCCTTGAGCAGGGTACGGCGGTGTACCAGTTCCGGGCCAACCACGGCGGCGCGCTGCTGGCGGAAGTGCACGCGCAGCACGCGGTTGATGCGGCGCACGCGGCGTTCCGGGTCCATCTCCGGGGTGATCAGCTCCGGCAGTGCCAGGCGCGGGCCAAAGTGCACGCGGATTTTGCGACCGTGCAGCATGATGGCCAGCAGCTTGCGCAGCCTTCCGCCAACCCAGTTCCAGGCAAACAGCAGCTTGATGGCGGAGGACTCGCTGTCCGGCGACTGGCCCCAGAACACGGTGATCGGAATCAGCTGCACACTCTCCGGGTGCTCCAGCACCTTGCCCAGTCGCGGCGACTGGCCGCGTGGGTCGGGCCGGCCAACCCATGAGCGTTCGCGGCTAAGGAAAATAAAGGCATCGCGCTCGTCCAGCGGCGGCAGTGGCGCGCGCACCGGGCGCGGCAGGCCGGCTCGCACGCATTCGCGATCGGCCACGATCAGGTCGGTCAGCGAGCGGTAGGGCAGCACGTAGATCACCGGTTGCTGCGGGTCGATAGCCAGCTCTTCGTTGCTGTCACCAATGCGGCTGGAGCGTGCCCAGAGATACAGCAGTCGGCGAGCCAGACCAAAGCGCAATCGACCAAACAGGGAAGCATAGGAAGCAGACATGGGACTCTCGAACTGGGCAGTGATGCCGGCCGGTGGCGCGACGCGGAGAATGCTGGGGATTCTAGCAGCTCCGGCGTTTGCGGGGCACGGGCGTCGCCGGCTGTTTGCGGCCCTTGAAATGCGGGGAGGGGATTCATATAGTCTCTGGCTCGTGCGCGACCGCATCCGCCGACTGGCCAGGCAGATATCTGCCGACTGTGAACCAGTTCACGCCTGGGCTGTCGTAGTCCGGCATGGATGTTTGAGAGGTAACCGCTGGACGGTACGGACCGCACGAATGACCATTCTGGGGGAACAATAAAAGGCATGATAAGCATAAACAGCCTGACCAAGCGCTTCGGCGATCACACCGCCGTCGACAATCTGTCGTTTGACGTCAAGCCGGGCGAAGTGCTCGGTTTTCTCGGGCCCAACGGGGCCGGCAAATCCACCACCATGAAAATGCTGACGGGCTTTCTGACACCCGATGGCGGTTCTGCCTCGGTCTGCGGCTTCGATATTCAGCGTCAGACCCTGCAGGCCCAGCAGAAAATGGGCTATCTGCCTGAGGGCGCGCCCTGCTACGGCGATATGCGGGTCAAGGGCTTTTTGCAGTTTATCGCCGATGTCCGTGGTTTGAGCGGCGCCGAGCGCCAGCGCCATGTGGATAGGGCGGTCGAGCAGGTGGAGCTGCAGGGCGTGCTCGAACAGCGCATCGAAACCCTCTCCAAGGGCTTCAAGCGCCGCGTTGGTCTGGCTCAGGCCATTCTTCACGACCCTCAGGTGCTGATTCTGGACGAGCCGACCGACGGTCTGGATCCAAACCAGAAGCACCATGTGCGCCGCCTGATTCAGCAGCTGGCTGAAGGCAGCAACAAGATGGTGGTGATTTCCACGCATATCCTCGAAGAAGTCAGCGCCGTGTGTTCACGCGCCGTGATCATCGGGCGTGGGCGTCTGCTGGCCGATGGCACGCCGGACGAGCTGGAGGCGCGCTCGCGTTATCACCAGGCGGTCACGCTGTCATTGGGACAAGCGGTATCCACAGCTCCGCTGGAGAGCCTGCCGGGCGTACTGGCGGTGGAGTCGCAGCGTGATGGACAGCTGCTGACCGTGCTGGCCAAGCCGGGTGAGGTGATCTTCCCTGCGGTGGGGCAGCTGGCTCGGGAGCAGCAATGGCAGGTCAATGAGTTGTCGGTGGAGCGCGGTCGCCTGGACGAGGTTTTCCGTACCCTGACCTCCGGGGAGGCGGCATGAACAATCTGGGCGTGATCTTCAAGCGCGAGCTGGGTGGCTACTTCGCCACGCCGCTGGCCTATATCTTTATTGTGATCTTTCTGGTGCTGGCTTCGGTCTTTACCTTTTATCTGGGGGCGTTCTACGAGGCCGGTCAGGCCGACCTGAATGCCTTTTTCAACTTTCACCCCTGGCTGTACCTGTTTCTGATCCCTGCCGTCGCCATGCGGTTGTGGGCCGAGGAACGCAAGTCCGGCACCATCGAGCTGTTGATGACTCTGCCGGTGTCGCGCGGTGCCATGGTGCTGGGCAAGTTTCTTGCCGCGTGGGTGTTTATCGGCATTGCTCTGCTGCTGACCTTCCCGATGGTGCTGACGGTCAACTATCTCGGTAACCCGGACAACGGCGCCATCATCACCGGTTACATCGGTAGCTGGCTGCTGGCTGGCGGCTATCTGGCGATCGGCTCGTGCATGTCGGCACTGACCAAGAACCAGGTGATTGCCTTTATCGTCAGCGTGGTTGCCTGCTTCGTGTTTATCGTCAGTGGCGTGTCCATGGTGCAGAACCTGTTCAGCGGCTGGGCTCCCCAGTGGGTGCTGGACACCATTGCCTCATTCAGTTTCCTGATTCGCTTCGATGCTATCAGCAAGGGCGTGCTGGATCTGCGTGACTTGCTGTATTTCTTCTCGCTGATGGCCGTCTGGCTGTTTGCCACGGCGATCGTCATCGACCTGAAAAAGGCCGATTGAGGCAAAGGAGCTTGAGATGAAACGTATTATGTATTCCGGTGCCGGCTTGCTGGTACTGCTGCTGGCCTTCTTTGCCTTCAACATGGCGACCGGGGTTTTGCTGCCGGGAGCTCGCCTGGATCTGACCGAACAGAAGCTGTACACCCTGTCGGACGGCACCCGGGAGATTTTGCAAGAGCTGGAAGAGCCGATTGATCTGTATTTCTTCTTCTCCGAGGGCGCCAGCAAGGACCTGGTGGTGCTGCGCAACTATCAGCGCCGTGTGGCGGAAATGCTCAAGGAGTATGAGCGCCGTGCCGATGGCATGATCCGCCTGCACATTATTGACCCGGAACCCTTCTCCGAGGCGGAAGATCGTGCTGCTGAATTTGGTCTGCAGGCTATCCCGCTGAGTGAGAGCGGTGATTCGCTTTATTTCGGTCTGGCCGGCACCAACGAGCTGGCCCAGCGCGAAATCATCCCCTTCTTCGCACTTGAGCAGGAAAACATGCTCGAGTACGAGTTGAGTCGTCTGGTCAGCACCCTGGCCAAGCCCGACAAGCCACAGGTTGGCTTGATCAGCGGCCTGCCCGTCGAGGGCGGCATGAATCCCTATTCGCAGCAGCCGCAGGCGCCTTGGGTCGCTATCGAGCAGATGCGTCAGGTGTTTGATGTCAAAACCTTGGCCGAGGACGTGGATGCGATTCCCGAGGACATCCAGGTCTTGCTGCTGATCCATCCCAAGGCACTCAGCGAGGCGGCGCTCTACGCGGTTGATCAGTTTGTGCTGCGCGGTGGCAAGCTGCTGGCCTTTGTTGACCCCTTCGCCGAGGCAGATCAGGGCATGGAGGCGATGATCGAAGGCATGGCTGACGGCAAGGCGTCGGATTTGGGCCCGCTGCTGCAGGCCTGGGGCGTCGCCTATAACCCCGAGCGGGTGGTGGTTGATGCGCGTCAGGGCATGGCCGTTGGCCGTGGTCAGGGTCAGCGTCCGGCGCGCCATATCGGCTGGCTCGAGGTTGAGCCCGCGCAGATTAACCGTGAAGACACCATCACCGCACCGCTGCAGCTGCTGACCGTGGCCACCGGTGGCGCGCTGGTGCCGGTCGAGGGTAGCCAGACCGAGTTCACCCCGCTGCTGCAAAGCACCGCTGACAGTGCACTGGTACCCAGCGAGCGCTTTACCAAGCTGCAGGACCCGGAAGAGCTGCTGCAGGGCTTTGCCCCGGACGCCGAGACCTATACCCTGGCCGCGCGTCTGAGTGGTCCGGCTGCGACTGCCTTCCCGGATGGTCTGGAAGGGCGTGAGGCGGGCTTGCAAGAGGCTGACAACATCAACGTGGTGGTGGTGGCCGACACTGACATGCTGAGTGATCGCATGTGGGTGCAGGTGCAGGATCTGTTTGGTCAGCGCATCTCCCAACCCTGGGCAGACAACGGTGGATTGCTGGTGAACGCGCTGGACAACCTGTCCGGCTCCGACGCCCTGATCAGCGTGCGTTCGCGTGGTGACTTCAGCCGTCCCTTTACTGTGGTGGAAGAGCTGCAGCGCAAGGCGGAAAGCCGCTTCCGCGCCAGTGAACAGCGCCTGCAGGAACGTCTGGCCGAAACCGACCAGAAGCTCGCCCAGCTGCAGCAGGGGCAGGACCCGACCCAGCTGAGCGAACTGACCGCCGAGCAGCGCGAGACCATTCAGTCCTTCCTGGATGAGAAGGTGGCGATTCGCAAGCAGCTACGCGATGTGCGTTTCCAGCTGAATGCCGACATCGACGCCCTGGGTACCCAGCTCAAGCTGCTCAACACCATGCTCATGCCGCTGCTGCTGACGCTGGCCGTGCTGCTCTGGTGGTTGCTGGGCCGCGCGCGTCGCAAGGGGTGAGGAGATAGTCATGCGCAAGATCATTTTTATCGCTCTGCTGCTGGTCGCCATCGCCCTGGTGGCGGTGGCGCTGCAGGTGCGTGACAGCGACCGGGTCGCGGACCTTGAGAGTCGCCCGCTTTTGGATGAGGCTCAGCAGGCCGCTCTGGCCGACGTAGAACAGCTCACCTTGGCACGCGGCGAGCAGGAGGTCGTGCTGCAACGCGACGGCAGCGACTGGACCGTTGCCAACCGTGATCATTACCCGCTGCAGCGTGAGCGCCTGGCGGCGCTGCTGCTGGCGCTGCGTGAGGCTCGCGTATTGGAGGCCAAGACCAGCAATCCCGAGTATCACGCCCGTCTGGGGCTGGCCAGCGATGCCGCCCTGCGTGTGAGCGTAGCGTCCGATCAAAGCCGATACGGTGTGCTGTTTGGCAACCCTGTTGGCAGCGATCAGCTGGTGCGCATGGACGGCGAGGATCAGGTCTGGTTGATCAACCGCGCCCTGAACATGTCGGTCAATGCGCAGGACTGGCTGGATCTGCAGGTCAGTCAGATCCCGCTGGAACAGGTGGCTCGCGCCCAGTGGCAGTACGCTGATGGCGAATCCCTGCAGCTGGATAAGGCCGGTGAGGGTGACTATAACTTCAAGCTGACTGAGGGTGACGCCGGCGGCCACGAGCGGGAGTTGAACTCCATGGTGCTCGCATTGGCTGACCTGCGGGCGCAGAACGTGGCGCTGCGCAGCAGTCTTGCGTTGCCTGCGCCTACGCTGCAGATGCAGTTGGTCAGCTGGTCTGGTGCCCAGCTCAAGGCGTCGATGTATGAAGTCGATGGCGGCGCCTACTGGCTGACCATTGATGCGCTGACCCAGAGCGAGGAGCAGCCGCTTAAGGTCTATGATGACGCGCGCTGGGCCTTCCAGCTCGGCGTCGCTCAGCACGACCGCATGGCGTTGCGTCAGGCAGACCTGCAGGCCACAGAGCCCCCCGCCCAGCAGTAACTCGCCGTTGCCGCGGCCACCATCCGGTGGCCGCTTGCGGCACCTGTATCTTCTACTAGACTCCAACAATACCCTGTCAGCAGGCGGGGTACGTACGTGTTGCCGCGCGACGGCAACGGATCAGATCGGTGTTGTGAGGAATGTAGTAATGGCTGAGCGTGAGCAGGGGTCCGTTAAGTGGTTCAATGATGCCAAGGGCTTTGGTTTTATCCAGCGCGAATCCGGGCCGGATGTGTTTGTGCACTTTCGCGCCATTCGCGGTGACGGGCACCGCACGTTGGTAGAGGGTCAAAAGGTTGAATTTACCGTGACCCAGGGCCAGAAGGGCCTGCAAGCTGAGGACGTGACCAAGCTTTAGACACGACTGCTGCGTCAGCTCCGTGTCCTGCCCGGCTAGCCTGCGCGCTGGCCGGTCGCTTGCTTGCGTTTCTTTTTCAGTACGCTGGCCGACTGTTCACGTCGGGCCTGTTGGCTTGGCGCTGTGCTTGCTCCGAGCCGACCATCAACCCGGCAGCTGCTGTTGCAGCCAGCGGGCGAACTCGCCCGGTGGCAGGGCACCGTTGAGGCGCGCCAGTTCCTTGCCCTGCTGGATGATGATCAGTGTCGGGATGCTGCGGATGGCGAAGCGGGCAGCCAGCTCCGGGGCTGCTTCTGTATCCACTTTTAAAAAGCGCGCCCGTGGTTCGGTAGCGGCGCAGCTCTGGCTGAAGGTGGGCGCAAACTGCTGGCAGGGGCCGCACCAACTGGCCCAGAAGTCGATGACCAGTGGCAAATCTGCACTGGCATGGCGGTCAAACCCGGCAGCATCGACTGCGCTTGGCTGACCGGTGAACAGCGGGTGCTTGCAGGCGCCGCAGACCGGATTGGCCGTCAGACGGGTGGCCTCCAGTCGATTTTTGCGCAGGCAGTGTGGGCAGCAAATCAGCATAGCAGGATCTCGTCAGAGGTTTCAGGGCTTGCGCCGCATGCCTTGCCACTGGCGTTGCAGCTCGATAAAGGTCAGTGAGGCTGACCAGGTCACCAGCACCAGGCCGGTTAGCGATTCCATGCCGTACAAAAAGCGAATATTGCCGGTGGGCGTCAGATCGCCGTAGCCCAGGGTGGTGTAGGTGGTCGCTGACAGATAGACGGTATCGAACAGGGTGACGTGCTGCAGGTTGGCTATGCCACCCAGCTCCGGCGTCTGCAGCAGGTAGAGGGCGCCCAGGCCGAACAGCCAGATCTCTGCAATATGCGTAAACAGCAGCACAAAAATCAGGGTGAGAATACGTGGGCGCTCACCCATGTGCGTGGTATCGAGGAAGCGGTGCAGGCGCGACAGAACCTCGTAATGCAATACCACCGCGATGGCGACGATCAGGCAGCTGACGCCGACGGTAATCCAATGGAAGCTATCTATGTCAGGCAGCATGCGTTTCAGTGCGCCCAGTTGAACTCGGCTTCGCCCTCGGCGTTTACCTTCAGCCAGCGGTCGGCGTCAGCCTCGCCATCGGCTTCTTCCCAGCCGCCCACCGAGCAGCGCACCTCGTGGCCGAGCGCTGCATGCACGGCGCGGGCGCAGTCGCGGTCGCTTTGCCAGGGGGTGGCATCGCTGTCAAACCAGATGCTGGCCCACTTGCCTGCCGCTTTACGTACCACCATCAGCGGGATGGTTTGATCTGCGTGTAGTGCGCCGTGCTGGGTCAGGCCCTTGGGCTCGTCCAGTGTCAGTGGCCCCATGACCCTGTGCAGCCAGTCCAGCAGGTCGTTAACGTGGTCATCGCGCAGGTAGATCTCGATATCGGGTTGGCGCACGGCTACTCCTTGGCGTGTTCGTGGTCTCAGCAACGTTCCAGCATGATCATTTGCATGGCCACATCGAGCCCGTCGATACCTTGCTCTGCGATGGCCTGCTGGCGCTCGGGGCGGCTGCGCACACCGTGCGGTGTCATGCCGATCAGGTTACCCAGATCTTCACCCGTCAGTTGCAGAGGATAGCGCAGGGTCTGCTCCGAGGCGATGCGCAGCCCGTCCGGCAGTGCCTTGATCAGCGCCGGTGTCGGGTGAATCTGATCGTACAGGCGTTCACGCAGGGCCAGCAGGTGATCCCCGTGGGGCCCAACGATCAGCACCCGGCCGCCGGGTTTGACGGTGCGCAGGCACTCGTCCGCCGACCAGGGGCTGAACACGCTAAGCGCGGCGTCCAGACTCTGGTCGGCCACTGGTAGTCTTGCGCTGGAAGCAACCATCCAGCGGATGCTGCGGCTGCGCCGGCAGGCCTTGAGGATGGCGTCTTTGCTGATGTCGAATCCGCCGATGGCGGCATCCGGCAGGGCGCGGGCCAGCCGTTCGGTGTAGTAGCCTTCACCGCAGCCCATATCGAGCAGGGTCTTTGGCGCCAGCGCGGCGAACAGCTGGTTGATCGCGTCGCTGACCGGCTGGTAGTGGCCCGCATCGAGAAACGCCTGACGGCAGGCCAGCATCTGCGGCGTGTCACCCGGCTGCTTGCTGTTCTTGTGCTGCACCAGTAGCAGATTCAGGTAACCCTGACGGGCCTGGTCATAACTGTGCCCGGCCGCGCAGCGCCATTGGCGCTCAGTGTTGCTGAGCAGGGCGTGACAGTGGGGGCAGATCAGCTGCAGCATCAGGTCAGCAACCGTTCCAGCGTGACCTGATAGATATCGGTCAGCAAGTCGAGGTCATCGGCCTTGATGCACTCGTTGACCTGGTGAATGGTCGCGTTGACCGGGCCTAGCTCGACTACTTGCGTGCCCATGGTGGCAATAAAGCGACCGTCCGAGGTGCCACCGGAGGTCGAAGGCTGGGTGTCACGGCCGGTGACCTGCTTGATCGCGGCTGAGACACCGTCGAGCAGAGCGCCTGGTTCGGTCAGAAACGGCAGGCCGGACACCGTCCAGTGCAGCTCATACTCCAATCCATGGCTGTCCAGCAGATCGCGCACACGCTGTTGCAGGCCCTCGACGGTGGACTCGGTCGAGAAGCGGAAGTTGATCAGCGCTTCCAGCTCGCCCGGCACGACATTGGTGGCACCGGTGCCGGAGTGAACGTTGGAGATCTGGAAGCTGGTCGGCGGGAAGAAGGCGTTGCCTTCGTCCCAGACCTCACTGGCCAGTGCAGCCAGCGCCGGAGCAGCCAAATGGATCGGGTTGCGCGCCAGATGCGGGTAGGCCACGTGACCCTGTTTGCCGCGAATCACCAGACGGGCGTTGAGTGAGCCGCGGCGCCCGTTCTTGACGATATCGCCCACCAGCTCGGTGCTGGAGGGCTCGCCGACGATGCACCAGTCGACCTTCTCGCCGCGCTCAACCAGCGTCTCCACTACCTTCACTGTGCCCTCGGTTGCCGGGCCTTCCTCATCACTGGTGATCAGAAAAGCGATGGAACCCTTGTGTTCGGGATGGGCGGCAACAAAGCGCTCAACCGCGACAAGCATCGCCGCCAGGCTGCCTTTCATATCGGCTGCGCCGCGCCCGTGCAGCATGCCGTCAACGATCTGCGGTATAAAGGGGTTGGTCTGCCACTGCTCGACCGGGCCGGTTGGCACCACATCGGTGTGACCGGCAAAACACAGCACAGGACCTTCGCTACCGCGTCTTGCCCACAGGTTCTCGACCTCGCCAAAACGCAGCGGCTCCAGCGCAAAGCCGACCGCTGCCAGTCGTTCGCCCATCAGTTGCTGACAGCCAGCGTCCTCTGGCGTGGTGGAGTTGCGGGAGATCAGCTCGCAGGCCAGCTGCAGGGTAGGAGATAGCTCGGTCATGGTTCCGGTTCGTCTGGGCAGAGAAAGGCGCCATCATACCAGAGTCATGCGGTGCGCTTCCCGCCGGATCGTGGCGCAGCTTGCCTCAGTGACCACCGTTCGGCTCCGGTCTTGGTCACCGACCGGAGCCGGTTGTTCAGATTCGCGTGTCGGGCCAGCGCGCCCGCCGCCAGGCTCGCCGCTGCTTCTTGTCGAGGAAGGTCCAGGCCAGCAGCCGACTGCGTTTATGTCCCTGGCCCATGTCGACAACCCGCACGTCGGTAGCGCCGAGGGCGCGCAGTTGCTCGGGCAGCACTTTGAGACTGGCGGCATTGGCGACCAGAGTGGAAAACCAGAACACCTGCTGTGCGTAGCGCTTGCTCTGCTCGGCCATGCGTTGCAGAAAGCCCGCTTCGCCATCGGCGCAATACAGCTCATTGGGGCGGCCGCCGAAGTTGCGCCCGGCGGCCGCTTTGCCCAGCCCGTGCCACTTGCGCTCATTGGCTTTCTGCGCCTCGCCAGCGCTGGCATAGAACGGCGGATTGCAGAGCGTGAAGTCGAATTGCTCGTCTGCGCCAATGATGCCAGCGAAAATGCACGCAGGGTCGGCCTGCCGGCGTAGTTCGATCCGGGACTGCAGGGTCGGGTTGGCCGCGAGGATCTGCTCGCCGTTGCGCAGCGCCTCTGCATCAATGTCGCTGCCGACGAATTGCCAGCCGTATTCGGCATTGCCGATCAGGGGATAAATCAGATTGGCGCCGGTACCGACGTCCAGGCCACGCAGCCGCTCTCCCTTGGGGATAACCCCGTCGTGGCTGCTGGCAAGCAGGTCTGCCAGATGGTGGATAAGGTCAGCGCGCCCGGGGATGGGTGGGCACAGCGCGTCCGGCGGGATCAGCCAGCCATTAATGCCGTACCAGTGCGTCAGCAGGGCACCGTTAAGGCAGCGCAGGGCAGCCGGATCAGCAAAGTCGATGGTCGTCTGCCCATCCTTGCCCTGGCGGATAAAAGCCTTTAGTGGCGGGCACTTGCGGGCCAGCAGGGGAAAGTCGTAACGGCCCTGATAACGGTTGCGTGGATGCAGTGCTGGTGGCTTGGACGGGGGGCGCGACATGTTGACTCCTGAGCTGGAGGGGGAGCATCCCACGCCGATGCTGCCTTGTCACCCGTTGTTCACAGAAGCTGGGGATGAAGCTGTGGATAACTGCAGGATATCCATGCCAATGCCAGTAAGGCTGGTGGCTGCGCAAAACTGGCTGTTTTTTGCGCAATGCAGCGCAAGAGGGCGCTGGTATACTGTGCCGCCGCAGGAGGATGCCCATGATCACCGAAGACCCCCGTTTTGCCGGAATTGGCCGTTTGTATGGCACAGAGGCGCTTGCGCGTCTGGCGACCAGCCATGTGGTGGTGGTCGGGATCGGCGGGGTCGGCAGCTGGGTGGCCGAGGCGCTGGCGCGTAGCGGTATTGGTCGTATCAGTCTGATCGATATGGACGAGGTCTGTGTCAGCAACGTCAATCGGCAGTTGCATGCGCTGGACGGTCAGGTCGGCAAGCCCAAGGTCGAGGTGATGGCCGTGCGTCTGCGGGCGATCAGTCCGGAGTGCGAGGTGCGCGCGGTGATGGATTTTGTCACGCCCAGCAATCTGGCCGACCTGATCACTGACGACATCGACTGTGTGGTGGATTGCATCGACAGCGTCAACGCCAAGGTGGCGCTGATTGCCTGGTGCCGCCGCCGTAAGATCCCGGTGATCACCACCGGTGGCGCAGGCGGGCAGATCGACCCGACGCAGATTACCGTCGCGGACTTGTCCAAAACCGTCAACGACCCGCTGGCCGCCAAGGCCCGCTCACTGTTGCGCCGCGACCACAACTTCCCCCGTGCCGACAGCAAACGCAGTTTCGGCGTGCCCTGCGTCTACTCGAAGGAGCAACTGCGCTATCCCAAACCCGACGGCAGCGTCTGTACCCAGAAGTCCTTTGTTGGGGAAGGCGTACGTCTGGACTGCTCCGGCGGTTTCGGCGCGGTCACCATGGTTACCGCCACCTTCGGCATGGTAGCCGCGGCGCAGGCGGTGCAGCGGTTGCTGCGCTGATATTGTGTTGTGCTGAGGTTAACTGTACGATTTTTGCTCATTCCCTTTTTATGAGGTGTTAGTCCGATGCGCCATTGATGCCGCCGTTGTAATGACGGCCAGTCTCCACCCGCCCCCGCTAGCAGGGGGAGTTCTTGGCATCCTGGAATGTGCGCATGACCGATACCTCTATCGTCCTGAAGGACGTTTCTTACCTGCTGCCCGACGGCAGCCCCCTGTTCACCGACCTCTGCGAGCAGTTCGACCAACGCCCAACCGGTCTGGTTGGCCGCAACGGGGTGGGCAAAAGTGTTCTGGCGCGGATCCTCGCGGGCCTGTTGTCGCCCACCTCCGGTGTGTGCCGGTGCACCGGTCGAGTGCACTATCTGGCTCAGCAGGTGGTCTTGTCAGCCGATCAGTCGGTCGCTGGTCTGGCTGGCGTTGCCCCTACGCTTGAGGCCTTGCGGCGAATAGAGTCGGGCAGTGTTGCGGATGAAGACTTCGACACTGTGGGCGACCATTGGGACATGCCCCAGCGGCTGCAGCAGGCGCTGGAGCGCGAACAGCTGGGTTATCTCAGACCAGACGCGCCAGCGAGTGCGCTCAGTGGCGGCGAGGCCATGCGTGTGTCGTTGCTTGGTGCCTCGCTGTCGGGCGCTGATTTTTTGATTCTCGATGAGCCGAGTAACCACCTTGACCGAGAAAGTCGTCAGGCGCTGATGGCGCAGCTGCAGCGCTGGCAGCGCGGGTTGATCGTGATCAGTCACGACCGGCACCTGCTGGAATGCATGACGCGCATTGTCGAGCTGTCCCCCGCCGGTCTTGCCAGTTATGGCGGCAACTACGGCTTTTATGCGGCAGCGAAAGAGCACGAGCGCCAAAACGCAGTTGAGCATTTGCACGCCTGCCAGGCTGAGCGTCGTCGCCAGCAGCGCGTAGCGCAGGCCCAGCGCGAGCGTGTAGACAGGCGGCAGGCGCGAGGCAGTCGGCAGGGCAAGCACGCCAATCAGGCGAAGATCTTGCTGGACCGTCAGAGGGAGCGCAGTGAAGCGTCGTCCGGTGCGTTGCGCAAGAAGCAGGCCGCCAGCCATGAGCAGTTGACTCTGCGCGTGCATGAGGCCGCGCGAAAAGTAGAGGCCGAGGCGCAGATTCTGTTGCATGCGCTGCCTGTGGTGCAGCCTTCAACTCGCCGTGTTGTCGAGCTGACCGATGTGCAGTTGCCTTACGTCCCCAGGCCCGTTGGACATATCAGTTTGCTGGTCCGCGGTCAGCAGCGAACAGGCGTTGTCGGCCCGAATGGGGTCGGCAAGTCGACGTTACTACGAGTGCTGGCCGGTGAGTTGGATCCGCTGGGCGGCTCCTGCTGGGTGACGGGGGAGATGGCCTATCTGGACCAGAACCTGCGTAACCTTGATCCGAATAGGTGTGTTTGGGATCAGCTTCGTTCAGTCAATCGCACGACGGCTGAGGGCGAGTTACGTACCCGGCTGGCGCGGCTTGGTCTGGACGGCCAGAGGTTGGCTATCGCCAGTCGCCTGTTGAGTGGCGGAGAGCGTGTGAAGGCAGCGCTTGCGTGCGTGTTGTACGCCGATGTGCCACCTCGACTGCTGTTGCTCGACGAGCCCTGCAATCATCTGGATCTGCCCTCATTGCAGGCGGTAGAGGAGATGCTGCGCAGTTACGGTGGCGCGATGTTGGTGGTCTCGCACGATGATGCCTTTTTGCACAGTCTTGGCCTGACCGATTGGTTGCGTGCGACCGAGGACGGTTGGTGCAGCCAGCCGGCGTGAGCGCCAGTAACCAAAAAGGCCCGAACCGATAACCGGTACGGGCCTCTTCGCGGACTGCGTGCGGCTTATAGCTTGCCGCTTGCAGCTCTCACAACGCGATTAGTTGTGGGCGTGCAACATATCGTTCAGCTGAATCGCGCTCTTGTTGGTCTTGCACTCGATGGCGCCAGTCTGCGAGTTGCGGCGGAACAGCAGGTCGGACTGGTTGGCCAGGTCGCGGGCCTTGACGATTTCGACCAGGTTGTCGGCATCGTCCAGCAGCGCCACCTTGATGCCGGCGGTGATGTACAGGCCGGCTTCAACGGTGCAGCGATCGCCCAGCGGGATACCGATACCGGCGTTGGCGCCGATCAGGCAGCCTTCGCCCACAGAGATGACGATGTTGCCGCCACCGGACAGGGTGCCCATGGTGGAGCAGCCGCCGCCCAGGTCGGAACCCTTGCCAACGAATACGCCGGCGGAGATGCGGCCTTCAACCATGCTGGTGCCTGCGGTACCGGCGTTGAAGTTGATAAAGCCTTCGTGCATCACGGTGGTGCCTTCGCCCACATAGGCGCCCAGACGCACACGGGCAGTATCGGCGATGCGGATGCCGGCCGGGACCACGTAGTCGGTCATCGACGGGAACTTGTCGATGCTGTGCACGACCAGCGACTCACCCTTCATGCGGGCAGCCATCTGGCGCTGCGGCAGTTCGCTGATGTCGATCGCGCCCTGGGTGGTCCAGGCGACGTTCGGCAGCAGCGGGAAGATGCCGGCCAGGACCACGCCGTGCGGCTTGACCAGGCGGTGCGAGAGCAGGTGCAGCTTGAGGTAGGCTTCCGGGGTGGAGCTGGGCGCTTCGTCGCTGGCCAGCACGGTGGCGACCAGCGGGCGGGCGCTGTCGGCCATCTGCGCGACCAGGGTGGCCTGCTCGCTGAAACCGGCCGCATTCAGTGCCTGGCTCAGTGCGCCGCATTGGCTGGCGGCAAAGCTGATGGCCTGGTTGCCTTCGGCGTAGCCAAGCTCGGCCTTGATCACGTCGATCAGGGCGTTGCCGGGGTTGAGCAGGGGCTGCGGATAGAACACCTCCAGCCATTCACCTGCGCTGTTCTGGGTGCCGATGCCAAAGGCCAGACTGAAACATTCACTCATGGGGCGGTTCCTTTGATGCTAGTGCTGTCTATGCATTGGATTCAAACGCGCTGGCGTACCACTCCGGCTTGAAGCCGACCAGGCGCTGCGAGCCGATATCCAGTACCGGTCTTTTTATCATTGAGGGGTTGGCTTGCATCAGCGCAACCGCCTTGTCTGTATCGATGTTGTCCTTGTCCGCATCGTCGAGCTTGCGGAAAGTGGTGCCCTTGCGGTTGAGGATCACTTCCCAGCCGTGTTCGGTGCACCAGGCACGCAGCCGTTCGGCGTCGATGCCTTGTGTCTTGTAGTCGTGAAACTGGTAGGCGACGCCGTGCTCGTCGAGCCAGGCGCGGGCCTTTTTCATGGTGTCGCAGGCCTTGATGCCGTACAGGGTGATCATGGCTTACAGGCTCCTGATGAAGTCGCGGATGCGTTCGGCCGCTTCAATACACTCGTCCAGCGGGGCGACCAGCGCCATGCGGACCCGTCCGGCGCCGGGATTATAACCATCAATTTCCCGTGACAGGTAACGCCCGGGCACTACGGCGACATTCTGCTCGGCCAGCAGGCGGGTGGTGAAGGTCTCGTCATCGATCGGCGTCTTGGGCCACAGGTAGAAACCGGCGTCGGGGCGCTCCGCTTCCATCACCTCGCCGAGAATGGCAAGTACAGCGTCGAACTTGGCCTGATACTGGGCGCGGTTGTCGGCTACGTGGGCTTCGTCATTCCAGGCCGCAATGCTGGCGATCTGGCTGTGAACCGGCATGGCGCAGCCGTGGTAGGTGCGGTACGTCAGGTACGGTTTGAGCAGGCTGGCGTCGCCGGCGACGAAGCCCGAGCGCAGGCCCGGCAGGTTGGAGCGCTTGGACAGGCTGTGGAATACCACGCAGCGGGCGTAGTCGTCACGACCCATGGCGGCGCAGGCCTGCAGCAGACCGACCGGCGCGGGGCCGTCCGGGGCGTAGATTTCGCTGTAGCACTCGTCCGAGGCAATCACGAAGTCGTACTGGTCGGCCAGCTTGATCAACTGCTGCAGGGTGTCCAGCGGAATGACTGCACCGGTCGGGTTACCCGGTGTGCAGATAAACAGCAGTTGACAGCGCTGCCAGACGTCAGCCGGGACGGCGCTGAAATCCGGGATAAAACCGTTGCTGCCGTCGCAGGCCAGGTAGTGCGGCTCAACGCCGGCCAGAAACGCCGCCCCTTCATAGATCTGATAGAAGGGGTTGGGACTGACCACCAGCCCCTGCGGATCGCGGGCGATCAGTGCCTGGGTAAAGGAGAATAGCGCCTCGCGGGTGCCGTTGACCGGGATGATGTTGCCGTTGATATCCAGGCTGCCGGCGCTTAGCGCAAAGCGTTTGGTCAGCCAGTCGGCGATGCTTTGGCGCAGCTCGGGCTTGCCCTGGGTGGTCGGGTAGACCGCCGCCTGGTTGAGGTTGTCGGCCAGCGCCTGCAGCACGAAGGGCGGTGACGGGTGCTTGGGCTCGCCGATCGACAGCGAGATCGGGCGCAGCGCCGGGTTGGGCGTGACGTCGGCGATCAGCGCGCGCAGCTTTTCAAAGGGGTAGGGCTGCAGGCGCTGCAGGTCGTGATTCATTCTGTGTCCTCAGGGGCCGATGGCAATGGGGCTGCTGTACTCCTGCGCGGTCGGCTGGGTACTGCTGAGTGTGTCGATAATGGTTTGCTGCAGACGCTCGCACAGTTGCGGGTCTGACAGCGCCTGATTGTTGGCGTCGGTAATGACGAACACGTCGTCCACGCGCTCGCCCAGGGTGACAATCTTGGCGTTCTGCACGCTGATATCGAAGTCCAGCAGAATGCGGCCCATGCGGGCCAGCAGGCCGGGACGGTCGGGTGCGCTCAGCTCAAGGATGGTGTGCTGCCCGCTCGGGTCGTTGGAGATGGTGACCTCGGGGGCAAAGGCAAAGTGCTTGAGCTGGCGCGGTACGCGGCGCTGGATGATGGTCGGGAAGGCGTCCGGATCGGAGAGGGCGTCGACCAGGTCGTGCTTGATCTGGCGAATGCGCTCCGGGTTGTCGCCGATGGAGCCGCCGTCGGAGTCGAGCACGATGTAGGTGTCCAGGCTGAACTGGCTGGTCGAGGTGATGATGCGAGCGTCCTGAATGCTCAGGTTGAGCTGATCCATCGCCGACACGGTGGCCGCGAAGAGGTCGTTCTGCTCCGGGGTGTAAATGAAGATCTGAGTCGCGCCCTCAAACTCGCGCTGGGCCGTTTCCTTGATCAGTACCAGTGGGCTTTGGCGCTGGCCGTGCTGGGCAATGGCCTCGGTGTGCCAGGCTACGTCGCTGGCGGTGTGGCGCAGAAAATAGTCGTCACCCAGCTCGTCCCAGAGGGCTTCGGCGTCGTCTTCGTCCACGCCGTTGCGAACCAGGATGTCGAGTGCGGCCTGCTGCGTCTGGCGAATGTGCTCTTCGCGATCCGGCGGGTTGTCCAGGCCACGACGCAGGGCGCGCTTGGTCTCGGTGTAGAGCTGGCGCAGCAGCGATGCGCGCCAGGAGTTCCACAGCGTCGGGTTGGTGGCGTTGATGTCGGCGATGGTCAGCACATAGAGGTAGTCGAGTCGGACCTGATTGCCGACCTTGGTGGCAAAGTCGTGAATTTCCAGCGGGTCGGAAATGTCCTTGCGCTGGGCGGTGGTGGACATCAGCAGATGGTTTTCGACCAGCCAGCTGACCAGGTGGGTGTCCCAGGCCGGCAGGTGATGGCGTTGGCAGAACAGCTCGGCGTCGACCGCGCCCAGCTCCGAATGGTCGCCGCCGCGCCCTTTGGCGATGTCGTGATACAGCCCGGCCATATATAGCAGGTCCGGTTTGGGCAGGCGGCAGAAGATACGCCAGGCCAGCGGGTAGCGATCCTGGTATTCGGGCCAGCTTAACTTGCGCAGGTGCTTGATCAGATTCAGCGTGTGCGCATCGACCGTATAGATATGGAACAGGTCGTGCTGCATCTGGCCGACGATCTTGCCGAACTCGGGCAGGTAGCGGCCGAGAATGCCGTAGCGGTTCATGCGGCGCAGGTTGCGGTGAATGCCTTCCTTGCAGCGGAACAGCTCGATAAACAGGCTGGTGTTGCGGATGTCGCTGCGGAAAGCGTCGTCAATCAGGTGACGGTGATCACGCAGCAGGCGAATGCTGTCGGCGCGTACGCCGCGGATATCCGGGTTTTGCGCCATCAGCAGGAAAATCTCCAGAATGGCAAAGGGCGTGCGCTGGAAGACGTTCGGGTTTGTGACTTCGATGTAGTGGTTGCGTACCTGAAAGCGGCTGTTGAGCGGGCGGATGTCCGCGGCTTCGGCGTCACGCAGCAGGATCTCTTCAAAATGCTGCATCAGCAGGTCGTTCAACTCCGACAGCGACATCACCACCCGGTAATACTTCTGCATGAAGCGCTCGACCGCCAGTTTGCTGTCGGTGCCCTCGTAGCCCAGTAACTTGGCCAGCGCCCGCTGGTGATCGAACAGCAGGCGGTCTTCAGCGCGCCCGGCGAGGGTGTGCAGGGCGAAGCGAACCTTCCACAGGAAGGCGCGACCGGCCGCGAGAATGGTGTATTCCGGCTCGTTCAGAAAACCTTGCTGCACCAGCTCACGCAGGTCGTTGGTGCCAAAGTGGCGCAAGGCGACCCAGGCGATGGTCTGGATGTCACGCAGGCCGCCCGGAGAGCTTTTGACGTTGGGTTCGAGGTTGTATTCGGTATCGTTGAACTTGGCATGGCGTGCCTGCTGCTCGGCACGTTTGGCGCGGAAAAACTCGGCGTCGGTCCACATGTGGCTGGTGTCGATCGCCTGCATCATGTCCTGACGCAGTGCCTCGTCGCCCGCCAGCGTGCGCGATTCCATCAGGTTGGTGATGACGGTGATGTCGGCCGCCGCCTCCTGCTGGCACTCTTCAATGCTGCGCACACTCTGTCCGACTTCCAGGCCGATATCCCAAAGCAGCAGCAAAAAGGCTTCGATGGCGTCGCGGTAGGGTTCGACATCGCCCCGCAGCAGGATCAGCAGGTCGATGTCAGAGTGCGGGTGCAGCTCGCCGCGACCGTAGCCGCCGACCGCCAGCAAAGAGATGCCGGCGTCGCCAGCGCAGGGCAGACGCGCCCAGGCCTGTTGCAGAATCTGATCGGTAACCCAGGCACGTTCGTGGATCAGTTGATGAATGTCGCGGCCCTCGGCAAAACGCTGGGACAGCACGGTGTCAGCCTGACGTATGGCCTTTTTGAAGGCCGCGATCGGGCTGCTCTTGAGAGCCAGTTCGGCCTGAAACTGGCCGGGATCGAAAAGCGCGTCATCCATCATTTCAGTTCCTCGGCAGGTCGGTGTGGCCGGACAGCGAATCAGTTGCCTGTTAGCGGAAGGTCTCTTCGCTGCGCAGGGTCAGTACCTCGTAGCCGTCGGCGGTGACCAGAATGGTGTGCTCCCACTGCGCGGACAATTTGCGATCTTTGGTGATCGCAGTCCAATTATCTCCCAGCAGGCGGGTTTCCGGGCGACCCTGGTTGATCATTGGCTCGATGGTGAAGATCATGCCTTCCTGCATCTCCATACCGGTACCGGCGCGGCCGTAGTGCAGGATCTGCGGGTCTTCGTGGAATACCTTGCCGATGCCGTGCCCGCAGTACTCGCGCACCACGCTGTAGCGATTGGCGTGGGCGTGTTCCTGAATGACGGCACCGATGTCACCCAGACGCGCGCCCGGGCGCACGACGGAAATACCCTTGTACATGCATTCCTGCGTGATGCGGGCCAGGCGTTCGGCCCACTCCGGCACCTCGCCGACCATGAACATCTTGCTGGTGTCGCCGTGATAGCCGTCCTTGATGACGGTAACGTCGATATTCAGCGAGTCGCCGCTCTTCAGCGGTTTGTCATTCGGAATGCCGTGACAGACCACATGGTTGAGCGAGGTGCAGATGGACTTGGGAAAGGGCATGCGGCCGGGGGCGCCGCCGTAGTTGAGGGGGGCGGGGATCGCTTGCTGAACGTTGACGATATAGTCATGGCAGATGCGATCCAGCTCGTCGGTGGTGACGCCAGGCTTGACGTGCTCGCCGATCATTTCCAGAACCTCGGCTGCCAGGCGGCCGGCGACCCGCATGCCGGCAATGTCTTCGGCGGTCTTGATGGTGACGGTCATGGCTGGACTCTCTCGATTGGGCGCCGGCTGGCGTTGGTGGAAAAACCCCGGATTCTATCAGACCTGCGGCCTGCTGTTGAACTGGCCGCTTGTCTGCGCCGCGCAGTCGATGCTTTCTTCGTCGGGGTTGATATGGTATAAAGCGCCCCGCTGAATGCAGAGCTGTAGGCTCGGCCAGCAAATCAAACTAAATCCGCACACGTATCGACACGGTATCCTGGGTGCCCTTTGGGGTTGGATGCTGGGATGCGTGGAGGCCCAACCCGACTTACTGGAGTTATCATGACCCAAGTCTCTATGCGCGACATGCTGAAGGCTGGTGCGCACTTCGGCCACCAGACCCGCTACTGGAACCCGAAAATGGGCAAGTTCATTTTCGGCGCTCGCAACAAGATTCACATCATCAACCTAGAAAAGACCATGCCGATGTTCCACGAAGCGCTGAGCTTTGTGGAAAAACTGGCTGCCGGCAAGAACAAGATCCTGTTCGTCGGCACCAAGCGCGCTGCCAGCAAGATCATTGCTGATGAAGCGGCTCGTGCTGGTCAGCCCTATGTTGACCACCGCTGGCTCGGCGGCATGCTGACCAACTACAAAACCATCCGTCAGTCCATCAAGCGTCTGCGCGACCTGGAAGTTCAGTCCCAGGACGGCACCTTCGCCAAACTGACCAAGAAGGAAGCGCTGATGCGCTCCCGTGATCTGGAAAAACTGGATCGCAGCCTGGGTGGTATCAAGGACATGGGCGGTCTGCCTGATGCCCTGTTCGTCATCGACGTTGAGCACGAGCGTATCGCTATCACCGAAGCCAACAAACTGGGTATTCCGGTTATCGGCATCGTTGATACCAACAGCAGCCCGGAAGGCGTTGACTACGTCATCCCCGGTAACGACGACGCCATCCGCGCCATCAAGCTGTACGCAGCTGCTGTTGCTGACGCTGTTCTGCGTGGCAAGAGCAACTCTGGCGCGGCTGACGAGTTCGTTGAAGAAGCTGCTCCGGAAGCCTCTGAAGGCTGAGGTGCATACGGCTGATGCAATGCCGTAGCAAAAAGGGGGCCTTGCCCCCTTTTTGCAATATGTTTACCGCAAGATGATTCGTTGCTTCCTGCTGTCAAACGGAAGCAGGAACTAATCCAGTTATGTGAGGAAGAGTCCATGGCAGAAATTACTGCAGCACTGGTCAAAGAACTGCGTGAGCGCACTGGTCAGGGCATGATGGAATGCAAGAAGGCACTGGTTGCCGCCGAAGGCGACATCGAGAAAGCCATTGACGACATGCGCGCTTCCGGCGCCATCAAGGCTGCCAAGAAAGCCGGCAACATCGCCGCTGAAGGCTCCATCGCCGTCAAGGTTGCTGCCGACAACAAGTCCGCCGTGATTATTGAGGTCAACTCCCAGACTGACTTCCTGGCTCTGCAGGAAGACTTCAAGGCGTTCGTTGCCGCCAGCCTGGACAAAGCATTTGAAGCGGGTTACACCGAAGCTGCCCCGCTGATCGCTGATCAGGAGCCGGCCCGTGAGGCGCTGGTTGCCAAGACGGGCGAGAACGTCAACATCCGTCGCCTGACTCGCGTTGAGGGTGATGTTGTTGGTGCCTACCTGCACGGTCACCGTATCGGTGTCGTTGTTACCCTGAACGGTGGTAACGAAGAGCTGGCTCGCGATATCGCCATGCACGTTGCTGCCAGCAACCCGCAATTCCTGGATGCCTCTCAGGTATCCGAAGAAGCGATCGCTAAAGAGAAGGAAATCTTCCTGGCGCTGAACGCTGACAAAATCGCTGGCAAGCCGGAAAACATTGTTGAAAACATGGTCAAGGGCCGTATCAACAAGTTCGTTTCCGAAGGCAGCCTGATCGAGCAGCCTTTCGTCAAGGATCCCGACCTGAAAGTGGGTGAGCTGGCCAAGAAAGCCGGTGCTGAAGTTGTTTCCTTCGTGCGTTTTGAAGTGGGCGAGGGCATCGAGCGTGCCGAAGCTGACTTTGCTGCCGAAGTTGCCGCTCAGCTGGCTGCTGCCAAGCAGTAATACGCTATAGTGCACGCTGACCGGTGCACCGCTTTCGCAATTATGCGGGGGCGACAAGGTTGATATGAGAGGCTTCCCGCGCAGGCGTGAAGCCTCTTTTTCAAGAAACACTGAACAAGTTCGCGCCGTTGTTGTCTGGTGCAACTCGTTGAGTGTTTCTCCATCCCCGAACAGGAGAGTCAAGCATGGCCCAGGTGCCCAGTAGCCGCCAACCCAAGTACAAGCGCATCCTTCTCAAACTTAGCGGTGAAGCCCTGATGGGGACCGAGGATTTCGGTATCGACCCCAAGGTGCTTGATCGCATGGCGCTGGAAGTCGGGCAGCTGATCGGTATCGGGGTGCAGGTTGGGCTGGTGATTGGTGGCGGTAACCTGTTCCGCGGCGCTGCGCTGAGCGCGGCGGGTATGGATCGGGTGACCGGTGATCACATGGGGATGCTGGCAACGGTCATGAACGCGCTGGCGATGCGTGATTCGCTGGAGCGCTCCAATATTCAGACACGTGTCATGTCGGCCATCACCATGGAAGGCGTGACCGAGCATTATGATCGCCGCAAGGCAATGCGCTACCTGGCCGGTGGCGACGTGGTAATATTCTCCGCCGGTACGGGCAACCCCTTCTTCACCACGGATACCGCAGCCTGCCTGCGTGGCATCGAGGTCGATGCCGACCTGGTGCTTAAGGCAACCAAGGTTGATGGTGTTTACAACGCCGATCCGATGAAGGACCCCGATGCCGAGCGCTTTGAGAGTCTGACCTACGACCAGGTGCTGGACCTCAAGCTGGAAGTCATGGACCTGACGGCGATCTGCCTGATCCGTGACCACAATATGCCCCTGCGGGTGTTTAATATGAACAAGCCAGGTGCGTTGCTCAATGCAGTAGTCGGTAGCGCCGAAGGAACACTGATCGAGGGTTGAGTCAATGATCAACGAAATCAAGCAAGACGCGCAGGAGCGCATGAAGAAGTCCGTCGAAGCGCTGGAGCATGCCTTCGCCAAGATTCGTACCGGTCGCGCACACCCGGCCCTGCTGGACAGCATCATCGTGTCCTACTACGGCGCTGATACTCCGCTGCGTCAGGTGGCCAACGTTAACGTTGAAGACTCCCGTACCCTGGCCCTGAGCGTGTTTGACAAGGGCATGATCCAGGCGGTCGAGAAGGCCATCATGATGTCCGATCTGGGTCTGAACCCGGCCACCTCCGGCACCACGATCCGCGTACCCATGCCGGCGCTGACCGAGGAAACGCGCAAGGGCTACACCAAGCAGGCCCGCGCCGAGGCCGAGAATGGTCGTATCGCCGTACGCAATATTCGTCGCGATGCCCTGAGCCAGCTCAAGGATCTGCAGAAAGAAAAGGAAATCAGCGAGGACGAAGAGCGCCGCGCAGCTGATGACATCCAGAAGCTCACCGACAAGTTTGTTGCCGAGATTGAGAAAGTACTGGAAGTAAAAGAAAAGGACCTGATGGCCATCTAAGGCCATCAGCTGCAAGAGTACCGAATGAACATCACAAGTCCCGCTGGCAAGGATACCAATACGCCCCGTCACGTTGCGATCATCATGGATGGTAACAACCGCTGGGCGCGCAAGCGGTTGATGCCTGGTGTTGCCGGCCACAAGGCTGGCGTCGATGCGGTCAAGGCGATGATCGAGGTCTGCCTGGAAGACGGTGTAGAAGTGCTGACTTTGTTTGCCTTCTCCAGTGAAAACTGGCGCCGTCCCGAGGACGAAGTGGGTGCGCTGATGGAGCTGTTTCTCGGCGCGTTGCGTCGCGAGGTGCGCAAGCTCCGGGAAAACGGCGTGCGACTTCAGATTATTGGTGATCGCAGTCGGTTTGCCCCCGAGTTGCAAGCCGCAATGGAGCAGGCTGAACAGACCACTGCACAGAACAGTCGTCTGACCCTGGTGGTTGCAGCCAACTACGGTGGGCAGTGGGATATTGCCCAGGCAGCCCGCTCGCTGGCAGCAGAGGCTGTTCGCGGTGAGCGCTCCGTTGAGTCACTGACGGAAGAGGCGCTGGAGGCCCGCCTCAGCACCGCCAACCTGCCGCTGCCAGATTTGTGCATTCGCACTGGCGGCGAGAAACGCATCAGCAACTTCCTGTTATGGCAGCTGGCCTATGCCGAGCTGTATTTCTCCGACCTTTACTGGCCCGACTTCAAGCAGGCTGCCCTGCGTGAGGCGATGGCCGACTTTGCCGGTCGTCAACGCCGCTTTGGCAAAACCAGCGAACAGATTGCAACGGGGGCCTGATGCTCAAGCAACGGGTTATTACCGGCGTTATCCTGGCGATTGTGGCAATCGCCGGGTTTGTATCCCTGCAGGGCGCCTGGTTTGCCCTGTTCGTTGGTGCCATTGTGGCGCTCGCGGCCTGGGAATGGGCGCGGCTGTGCGGTGAGACCCGGCAGGGCGGCCGTATCGTCTACGCGGCGACCCTGGGTTTGTTTATGGTTGGCCTGTACCGAGATGCCTGGCCGATCGTCTTCTTTGTTGGCCCGGCACTGGTCTGGTGGTGCATGGCTACCGTGATGATTCTGCGCTACCCCAACGGCAGCGGCCTGTGGCGTGGCAGCTTTGTGCGCCAGCTGTTCGGTCTGCTGATTCTGCTGCCGGCCTGGGCTGGTATCGTCTGGCTGCGCGCTCAGGAGCAGGGGTTGTGGATGTTGCTGGGGCTGGCCGTGCTGGTGTTCGGTGCCGATATTGGTGCCTACTTCAGCGGCAAACGTTTTGGTCGTAACAAGTTGCTGCCCAACGTCAGTCCGGGCAAGACCCGTGAGGGCCTTTTGGGTGGGCTGGTGGTCAGTTTGTCATTGGCACTGACAGCCATGCTGTATCTGGGTTGGGGTTTTCCGTCGATCCTGCTGGGCCTGGTCGGCGCTGCGCTAGTGGTGTTGATCTCGGTTGTGGGTGATCTGACCGAAAGCCTGTTCAAGCGTGAAGAAGGTTTGAAGGACAGTAGTAATCTGCTGCCCGGGCATGGCGGCGTGCTGGATCGTATCGACAGTCTGGCGGCGGCTATTCCCATGTATGTGGCAGTCTGGCTGCTGCTTGGGAGTCGTCTGGCGTGACCCTGTCGGTTACCGTGCTGGGGGCAACCGGCTCTATTGGGGTCAGCACACTGGATGTGATTGCCCGTCATCCCGAGCGTTATCGGGTTTACGCACTGACTGGCCATAGCCGCATGGCGGAGCTGGCTGATCAATGTCGTCAGCACCGCCCGGACCGCGCCGTTGTCGCTACGAGCGAGCAGGCAGTGGCGCTGCAGCAGGTCTTGCGCGAGGCAGGCCTGCCTACCGAGGTGAGCTGGGGCGAGGATGCGCTGGCCGATGTGGCCTCTGTCGACGGTGTCGATGTGGTCATGGCTGCCATTGTCGGAGCAGCGGGGCTGCGGCCCACGCTGGCAGCTGCCCAGGCGGGCAAGCGGGTATTGCTCGCCAACAAGGAGGCGCTGGTCATGTCTGGCGCCCTATTCATGCAGGCCGTACACACCTCCGGCGCCCAGTTGCTGCCCATCGACAGCGAACACAACGCGATCTTCCAGTGCATGCCGGGCAACTATGCCGACGGGCTCGCGCATGTCGGCGTACGCCGTATTCTGTTGACTGCCTCCGGCGGTCCTTTCCGTAATTTTTCGCAGGCTGAGCTGGCTCACGTGACGCCAGCTCAGGCCTGTGCCCATCCGAACTGGTCGATGGGGCAGAAGATTTCAGTCGACTCGGCCAGCATGATGAACAAGGGGCTGGAGCTGATTGAGGCCTGCTGGCTGTTTGATGCGCGCCCGGATCAGGTTGAGGTGGTTGTTCATCCGCAGAGCGTGGTGCACTCGCTGGTCGACTACGTCGACGGCTCGGTGCTGGCGCAGCTGGGTAATCCGGATATGCGCACTCCCATCGCCCATGCCCTGGCCTGGCCAGAACGCATCGATTCGGGGGTCAGTGCGCTGGATCTGTTGTTGACCGCTCGTCTGGATTTTGAGGCGCCGGACCCGGTCCGCTTCCCGTGTCTGCGCCTGGCGCGCGAGGCCGCGGCGGCCGGGGGGACCAGTTGTGCGGTGCTCAATGCCGCCAATGAAGTGGCGGTGCAGGCGTTTCTCGAGGGTCGAGTGGGCTTTACCGATATCCCTGTTATTATCGAGGACGCTCTGACGCAGTTGCCAGGCGAGTCGGTAAGTCATCTGGAGCACATTCTGTCAGCCGATCGGCTGGCTCGGGCTCACGCGCAGCGCTGGGTGCGCGCGCGGAGCCTGTCGATCACCTTGTGAGGTACTGAATGGATCTGCTGTCTACGTTGCTGGCCACGGTGGTTGCCCTGGGGCTGCTGGTGACCATTCATGAATACGGCCATTTTTGGGTGGCCCGCCGCTGCGGTATCAAGGTGCTGCGTTTCTCCATCGGGTTTGGGCCGGCGCTGCTGCGTTGGCACGACCGCAAGGGCACTGAATATGCCATCGCCGCCATCCCACTGGGCGGCTACGTCAAAATGCTGGATGAGCGCGAGGCCCCGGTCGCCGAGCATGAGCTGGATCAGGCCTTCAATCGCAAGACCGTCAAGCAGCGTATCGCGGTAGTAGCCGCCGGTCCTATTGCCAATTTTCTGCTCGCTATCGTGGCTTTCTGGATTGTCGCTGTGGTGGGTTTTAGTACCGTTGCTCCTGTGCTTGGCCCTGTGCCTGCAGGTACCCCGGCCGCCGAGGCGGGTTTGCGCTCCGGCCTGGAGTTGACCGGCGTTGATGGCACGCAGATCCGCAGCTGGCAGGACGTCAACCTGCAGTTGATTCGCCGGCTTGGTGAAAGCGGCACGCTGGAAGTGACAGCCAAGCCCTTTGAAGGCGGCGCCGAGACCCGCTACCAGCTGCGGCTGGACGACTGGCTCAAAGGCGTTGAGGAACCGGACCCGATGGCGGCGCTGGGCCTGACCAGTTGGCAGCCGCAGATCCCGCCGCGTCTCGGGCAAGTCGCCGGTGACGGGGCTGCCGCCGAGGCTGGCCTGCAGCCGGGAGATCTGATTCTGGCGATCGATGGTGAGCCGGTTAGTGACTGGCTGACCGAGGTGGTACCGACGATTCAGGCGAGCGCGCAACAAACCCTCACTATTCTGGTCGAACGCGACGGTGAACAGGTGGAGCTGGCGTTGACGCCGCGTCCCAAGGCGGCCAATGACGTTGTCGTCGGTTATGTGGGTGCCGGTGTCGAAGGGGTGGAAATGCCGGCACACATGCAGCGTCAGATCAGCTACAACCCCTTGGTGGCGATACCGGTAGCGGTGACCAAGACCTGGGAAATGACGGCGTTGACGCTGGACTCGCTGAAGAAAATGCTGACCGGGCTGGTCTCGGCAAAAAACTTGAGTGGCCCGATAACCATTGCTAAAGTGGCGGGCGCCTCGGCCAAGTCGGGGCTGGAAAGTTTTCTCAGTTTTATCGCGTACTTGAGTATCAGTCTCGGGGTGTTGAACCTTTTGCCGATACCGGTTCTGGATGGCGGCCACCTGGTTTACTACGTGGCCGAGTGGATCAGGGGCAAGCCTCTTTCCGAGCGAATTCAGACATGGGGGCTGCAGATCGGGTTAAGCCTGATTGTTGGCGTCATGCTGTTTGCCATTTATAACGATATCAGTCGCCTAGGTGGCTGACGCGTGCACTGCCTGAATACGAGCTGCCAGCGTGCAGATTAAGATTACAATCAGCTGAATCAGAACGGATTTCATGAAACGTTACCTATTGCCTGCGCTGTTCTCGATGTTTATGGCGCAGGGCGCCTTTGCAGATGCCTTCCAGATTTCCGATATCCGCGTCAACGGCCTGCAGAGGGTGTCTGCCGGTAGCGTGTTTACCTCCCTGCCGCTGAATATTGGTGATGAAGTGGATGACCAGGAGCTGGTGGAGGCGACGCGCTCGCTGTTCCGCACCGGCTTTTTCCAGGACATCCAGCTGGGCCGTGACGGTAACGTGCTGGTTATCAACGTGGTTGAGCGCCCGTCTATTTCGTCCATCGAGCTCGAAGGCAACAAGGCGATCAAGAGCGAAGACCTGTTGACCGGTCTGAGCGCTGCCGGCCTGGCCGAAGGTGAGATCTTCCAGCGCGCCACGCTGGAAGGGGTGCGCAACGAACTGCTGCGTCAGTATGTGTCGCAGGGGCGTTACTCTGCCGACATCGAAGCCCAGGTGATTCCTGAACCGCGCAACCGTGTTGCGCTGAAAATTGTCATTGATGAGGGCTCTGTTGCCGCGATTTCCCACATCAACGTTGTGGGCAATACCGTCTTCCCAACCGAAGACCTGGTAGACCTGTTCGAGCTGAAAACCAGTGGTTGGCTGTCCTTCCTGCGCAATGACGACAAGTACTCGCGCGAGAAGCTGTCTGGCGACCTTGAGCGTCTGCGCTCCTATTACCTGGACCGTGGCTACATCAACATGGATGTCGCCTCCACTCAGGTATCCATTACCCCCGACAAGAAGCACGTCTATGTGACCGTCAACATCAACGAAGGCGAGCGTTACAGCATTCGAGATGTCAGTCTGTCGGGTGACCTGATCGTCGATGAATCTGAAGTACGCCGTCTGATGCTGGTCGAGCCGGGCCAGATTTTCTCTCGTCAGGTGATGACCTCCACGTCTGATCTGATCAGCCGCCGCCTGGGTAACGAGGGCTACACCTTCGCCAGCGTCAACGGCATTCCGGAAATTCACGAAGACGACAAGACCGTCTCGGTTACCTTCTACGTTGATCCGGGCAAGCGCGCCTATGTCAACCGCATCAACTTCCGTGGCAACACCAAGACCGAAGACCAGGTGCTGCGTCGCGAGATGCGCCAGATGGAAGGGGGCTGGGCGTCAACCTATCTGATCGACCAGTCCAAGACACGTCTTGAGCGTCTGGGCTTCTTCAAGGAAGTCAACGTCGAGACCGTGCCGGTGCCTGGCGCGGACGACCTGATCGACGTCAACTATGCGGTAGAAGAGCAGCCTTCCGGTTCCGTGACTGCCAGCCTTGGTTTCTCCCAGAGCTCGGGTATCATCCTCGGCGGCTCGATCAGCCAGAACAACTTCTTCGGGACCGGTAACCGTGTAAGCATCGGTGCCAACCGCTCCGACTACCAGACCTCGCTGTCCTTCGGCTTCATGGACCCCTATTTCACCGTCGACGGTTTGAGCTTTGGCTACAACGCCTTCTACCGCACCACCGACTACGACGAGCTGGACGTTGACGTCACCAGTTACGCCGTAGACTCCTACGGTGCAGGCTTCAATTTCGGCTACCCGATCAGTGACACCTCGCGCATCTCCTTCGGTATGAGCGCGCAGCACGACAAGATCAAGAGCGGTGTCTACACCGTGCAGGAGATCCTGGACTTCCTGAACAACGAAGGTGATAACTTCACCAACCTGTTCTTCGACACATCCTGGTCGCAGAGCACGCTCAACCGTGGTGTCTTCCCGGACCGTGGTTACTCGCAGAACGTCTCCTGGCATGTGACTGTCCCGGGCAGCGATCTTGAGTTCTACACCCTGGACTACAAGGCACAGCGCTTCTTCCCGATGAGCGAAGATCTGACCCTGCGTCTGCACACCGACCTGGGCTTTGGTCGCGGGCTGGGCGGCACCGACCAGATGCCGTTCTATGAGCATTACTACGCCGGCGGTATCGGCTCGGTACGTGGCTTCGAAGACGGCACCCTCGGGCCGAAGAGTACGCCCAATGCAGCCGACCCGGACCAGGACTCGCTGCCCTTCGGCGGTAACATCAAGATCACCGGTGGCGCTGAAGTGGTATTCCCTGCGCCCTTCGTGAAGGATCAGCGTTCGCTGCGTACCGCTCTGTTCTTCGATGTGGGTAACGTATACGATACCCAGTGCACGCGGAAGACGACCGTTGAGGGCGACAAGAACCCGGGCTGTGGTGAAGTCGACCTTGGCGAGCTGCGCTACAGTGTCGGCGTGGGCCTGTCCTGGTTGACCGCGCTGGGCCCGCTGGGCTTCAGTCTGGCCATGCCGCTGAACAGCGACTCGGCTGACGACACCCAGGTGTTCCAGTTCACCCTTGGTCAGAGTTTCTGACGCAATCCAAACACTATCGAGCAATCGTAATCAGGAGTATCAGAGTGGGTAAGTTTACGCGTGTGGCAGTGATGTCACTGCTGGCCATGGCCAGCTTCCAGGTGTCCGCCGAGATGAAGATCGCTGTTCTCGACTATCAAATGGCGTTGCTGGAATCCGACGCGGCCAAGAAGTACTCCGTTGATGCCGAGCAGCAGTTTGGCTCGCAGCTGCAACGTGTGAAGAATCTGGAAGCCGAAGCCAAACGTCTGCAAGAGCGCCTGCAGCGCGATGGCGAGCAACTGAGCCAAAGTGAGGCGGAGAAGCTGGATCTCGAGTTCCGCCAAAAGGCTCGTGAGTTCCAGGTTGCCTCGCGCGAGCTGAACGAAGCCAAGGCTCAGTCTGATCGTCAAATGCTTGAAGCCCTCAAGCCCAAGCTGGATTCGGCGGTAGAAGCTGTGCTGAGCGCAGGCGATTACGATCTGGTGCTGGATCGCGGCGGTGTTGTTGACGTCAAGCCGCAGTTCGATATCACCCGCCAGGTTATCGAGCGTCTGAACAGCAGCCGCTGATGAGTGCTGATCAATCTCTGTCCCTTGCGCGCCTGGCTGAAGAGCTCGGCGCGCAACTCGTTGGGGACCCGCAAACCGAGATTACCGGTCTGGCTACCCTGCAGGATGCCGGTCCAGGCGAGCTGGCGTTTCTGGCCAACGCCCAGTACCGCAAATACCTGGCCGATAGTCGGGCCAGTGCCGTGCTGCTCACGGCGCAGGATGCCGAGGGTTTTGCCGGTAACGCGCTGATTGTTGCTGACCCTTACCTCACCTACGCACGCCTGTCGCATCGGTTTGATCGCAAGCCGCGCGCCGCCGCTGGTATTCACTCCAGCGCCGTTGTCGCAGCGAGCGCGCAGGTCGACGTCAGTGCCAGTATCGGTCCTGGGGTGGTGGTCGAGGAGGGCGCGGTCATCGAAGCCGGGGTGAGCGTCGGTGCACAGTGTTTTGTCGGCGCCCGCTCGCGGATCGGCGCGGGCGGCTGGCTGGCGCCGCGGGTAACCCTGTATCACGATGTCAGTATTGGCGAGCGCGTAGTGATTCAATCCGGCGCGGTAATCGGCTCGGAAGGGTTCGGTTTTGCCAATCAGGGCGGTACCTGGCAGAAAATTGCGCAGATTGGTGGCGTGCGCATCGGGGACGATGTTGAGATCGGTGCCAATACCACCATTGACCGCGGCGCGCTCGCGGACACGCTGATCGGAAATGGGGTCAAGCTGGACAACCAGATTCAGATCGCGCACAACGTACAGATCGGCGATCACACGGCCATGGCGGCGTGCGTTGGTATTTCCGGCAGCACCCGTATCGGTCGTCACTGCATGATCGCCGGCGGTGTCGGTATGGTTGGCCATATTGAAGTGTGCGATAACGTGTTCGTCAGCGGCATGACCATGGTGACGCGCTCCATTACCGAGCCGGGTGCCTATTCGTCCGGTACGGCCATGCAGCCCGCCGGAGACTGGAAGAAGAGCGCGGCACGTATTCGCCAGCTCGATGGCATGGCCAAACGTCTCCAGCAGTTGGAGAAACAACTCGAACAGGTGACTCAGGCGTCTTCTGACTCATCAAACGCCTGACCGGCGCCCCGGCATGGGGCGCCTTTATTATTTTCAGCAAGGCCAGCAATCCATGGATATCAACGAAATCAAAGAGTACCTGCCCCACCGTTACCCCTTCCTGCTGGTGGACCGGGTGCTGGAGCTGGATCTTGAGAACAAGCAGATTCGTGCCTACAAGAACGTCTCGGTCAACGAACCCTTCTTCAACGGTCACTTTCCCCAGCACCCGATCATGCCGGGTGTGCTGATCATCGAAGCGATGGCTCAGGCTGCAGGCCTGCTGGGCTTCAAGATGATGGGCGTGAAACCGGCGGATGGCACCCTTTATTATTTCGTCGGCTCCGACAAGCTGCGCTTCCGTCAACCGGTGGTCCCGGGTGATCAACTGCAGCTGGAAGCGACCTACCTGAGCGACAGACGTGGCATCTGGAAATTTGCCTGCCGTGCTACTGTGGATGGTAAGGAAGCCTGCTCGGCCGAGATCATTTGTGCGGAACGCAAGATATGAGTCGTATTCACCCTCTGGCGATTGTTGACCCCGCTGCGCGGTTGGCCGATGACGTCGAGGTAGGTCCCTGGAGTTTGATTGGCCCGGACGTCGAGATCGGCGCCGGCACCCGCGTGGCTTCACATGTGGTGATCAAGGGGCCGACCACCATCGGACGCAATAACCGGATTTTCCAGTTTGCTTCGGTGGGTGAGGAGTGTCAGGACAAGAAGTATGCCGGCGAGCCTACCAGGCTGGTGATCGGCGACAACAACGTCATCCGTGAAGGCTGCACCCTGCATCGCGGCACCGTGCAGGACGCAGGCGTTACTCGTATCGGCAGCAACAACCTGCTGATGGCCTATGTCCATGTGGCGCACGACTGTGTCGTCGGCGACAACATCATCATGGCCAACAACGCGACGATTGCCGGCCATGTGCATATCGGTGATGGCGCCATCCTGGGTGGCTACACCACGGTGCATCAGTTCTGCCACATCGGCTCCTTTGCCATGAGCGCCGCCAATAGCGCGGTATTCAAGGATATCCCCGCCTTTGTCATGGTGGGCGGCAACCCGGCCAGCGCCCACGGCATGAACTTCGAGGGCATGCGCCGGCGCGGTTACTCGGCGGAGCTGATCAGTGCACTGCGTCGGGCCTACAAGGTGGTCTACCGTCAGGGTCTGACCACAGCCCAGGCAATGGCCGAGCTGGCCGAGACAGCCGAGCAGTTCCCTGAAGTGGCGCTGTATTGCACGTCAATCAGCGAGTCGACCCGCGGCATTACCCGCTGACATGTCTGGCATTGCACCGGTTCGCTCGGACAAACCCCTATGCATTGCGCTGGTTGCCGGCGAGGCGTCGGGCGATACCCTGGGTGCCGGCCTCATCGCGGCGCTGAAACAACGCTTCCCCAACGCCCGTTTTATCGGTATCGGTGGCCCGCGTATGCTGGCTGAAGGCATGCAGACGCGCGTACCGATGGAGCGGCTGTCGGTCATGGGGCTGATTGAGGTGCTCGGACGCCTGCGCGAGCTGCTGCGGATTCGTCGGGAACTGGTTGATTACCTCAAGCAGGAGCAGCCGGACGTGTTCATCGGCATCGATGCGCCGGATTTCACCTTGGGGGTGGAGCAACGCCTGCGCGATGTCGGCATTCCTACCGTGCATTACGTCAGTCCGTCGGTCTGGGCCTGGCGCGAGAAGCGCGTGCTGGGGATCGCCCAATCTACCGATCTGATGCTAACCCTGTTCCCCTTCGAGGAAGAGGTGTATCACCGTCATGGTGTGGCTGTGCGCTGCGTCGGGCACACGCTGGCTGACCGTATTGCGCTGGAACCCGACCGCGCCGCTGCGCGCCGGGTGCTCGGCGTGGAGCAGGATGCCCGTATCCTGGCGTTGTTGCCCGGCAGCCGCAACGGCGAGCTGCGCAAGCTGGGGCGCGTCTTTCTTGAGACCGCCGCCTGGTGCCTGGAGCGCCAGCCTGAGCTGCAATTCATCATGCCGTGCGCCAGTCCGGAGCGCCGCCAGCAGATGGAAGCAATCCTGGCCGAGACCGGCCTTGAGCTGCCGCTGACGCTCTATGATGGCCAGGCCCATGAGGTGCTGGCCGCCTGCGATGCCGTGCTGATCGCCTCCGGTACCGCGACCCTGGAGGCCATGCTGTTCAAACGCCCGATGGTAGTGGCCTACCGCATGGCCGGGCTCACCTTCCGTATTCTCAAGCGCCTGGTCAAGGTCGGGCATGTGTCGCTGCCCAACCTGCTGGCCGGCCGTGAGGTGGCGCCCGAGTTCCTGCAGGATGCGGCGACGCCTGAAGCCATGGGCCCCGCGCTGCTGGAACGCTTGCTGCCAACGGCGGAGCGGGTGGAAACCGAACAGACCTTTATGGAGCTGCACCAGATGCTGCGTCGTGACGCCGATCAGAGTGCCGCCGAGGCCGTTGCCGAGCTGTTGGACGCGCGGGGCAAGGTGTGAGCCAGCTGCTCATGGACTGGGCCGCGCCCGCTGACGACGAGCTGGTGGCCGGGGTCGACGAGGTGGGGCGTGGCCCGCTGTGCGGTGCCGTGGTTACCGCCGCGGTAATCCTCGACCCGGCCCGCCCAATTGAAGGCCTGAATGACTCCAAGAAACTGACCGAAGCACGCCGCGAGGCGCTGTTTCCGTTGATTCAGGAGCGCGCGCTGGCCTGGTGCATCGCCCGCGCCGAGGTCGAGGAAATCGACCGCTTGAATATTCTGCACGCCACCATGTTGGCCATGCAGCGCGCAGTGGCCGGTTTGAGCACGCAGCCGACGCTGGTGCTGGTGGACGGTAACCGCTGCCCGCTATTGCCGATGCGCAGTGAGCCGGTGGTCAAGGGCGACAGCCGTGTGCCGGCCATCGCCGCTGCCTCCATTCTTGCCAAGGTTGCCCGTGACCGGGAAATGCTCGAACTGGACCAGCAATACCCCGGCTATGGCATTGCCGGCCACAAGGGTTACCCCACACCAGTACACTTGGCCGCGCTGCGCGAGCTGGGTGCTACTCCTATTCATCGCCGTTCATTCGGCCCGGTGCGCAAGGCGCTGGAACAGTAATACGCTAAAACGCTCACACAGTTCTGCCTGCTGCGACTGGTCGCAGCAGTTCCCCGTCGCTACAATTTGCTGCCTGACGTTCCGCCATCTGAAACAGGATTTCCATGTCACCTTCCTTCATTCACCTGCGTGTCCACAGTGAATATTCCCTGGTCGACGGACTGGTCAAGGTCAAGCCCTTGATCAAGGCCGTCGGCGAGGCGGGCATGCCGGCGGTGGCGATCACCGACCAGAACAACATGTGCAGTCTGGTCAAGTTCTACAAGACGGCGACCGGCGCCGGCATCAAACCGATCTCGGGTGTTGACCTTTGGCTGACCGACGCCGAAGACGACAGCGTGCTGACCCGTATCAGCCTGCTGGCGATGGACCCGAAGGGCTACCGCAACCTGACCGAGCTGGTCTCCCGTGGCTTTACCGAGGGGCAGCGCAATGGCCTGGTGACGGTCCGCCGTGAGTGGGTGGCCGAGGCCAGTGAAGGCGTGATTGCGCTGTCGGCTGCGAAGGAGGGCGAAGTCGGTCTGGCGCTGCTGTCCTCCAGCCCCGAACGGGCTGATGATCTGCTGGCCTATTGGATGGGCGTGTTCCCCGGGCGCTTCTATCTGGAGCTGCAGCGCACCAGCCGCGTCAATGATGAAGAGCATGTGCACGCGGCGGTCGCGCTGGCGGCTCGCAGCGGTTGTCCGGTGGTGGCGACCAATGACGTGCGCTTTCTCAAGCGCAGCGATTTTGAGGCCCATGAGACACGCGTCTGTATCGGCGAAGGGCGCGCGCTGGATGATCCGCGTCGGGTCCGGCAGTACAGCGAAGAGCAGTATCTGAAAACCCCGGACGAGATGGCAGAGCTGTTCTCTGACATCCCCGAAGCGCTGGAAAACAGCGTCGAGATTGCCAAGCGCTGCAACATCGATGTGCAGCTGGGTAAGTACTTCCTGCCGGACTTTCCGGTACCCGAGGGGATGACCGAGGCGGAGTTCTTCAAGAAGGTCTCCTTCGAGGGGCTGGAAGAGCGCCTCAAGGTCATTCTGCCGCCCGACACGCCGGACTACGAGGCCAAGCGTCAGGTTTATATCGACCGCCTGAACTTCGAACTCGACATCATCAATCAGATGGGCTTCCCCGGCTACTTCCTGATCGTGATGGACTTTATCAAGTGGGCCAAGGGCAATGGCGTGCCGGTCGGACCCGGCCGGGGCTCCGGGGCGGGCTCGCTGGTGGCTTATTCACTGCTGATTACCGACCTTGATCCGCTGGCCTACGATCTGCTGTTCGAGCGCTTCCTTAACCCTGAGCGTGTTTCCATGCCCGACTTTGACGTCGACTTCTGCATGGAAGGGCGCGACCGCGTGATCGACTACGTCGCCGACGCCTACGGCCGTAACGCGGTATCGCAGATCATCACCTTCGGCACCATGGCGGCCAAGGCGGTGGTGCGCGACGTGGCGCGGGTGCAGGGCAAGTCATACGGTCTGGCTGACAAGCTCTCGAAGATGATTCCCTTCGAGGTCGGCATGACGCTGACCAAGGCCTATGAGCAGGAAGAGATGCTGCGCGACTTTCTCGCCAACGACGAGGAAGGTCAGGAAATCTGGGACATGGCGCTCAAACTGGAAGGCATCACTCGAAACGTTGGCAAGCACGCCGGGGGCGTGGTAATCGCCCCGACCAAGCTGACCGACTTTGCGCCGCTGTATTGCGATGAGTCTGGTGGCGGTCTGGTTACCCAGTTCGACAAGGACGACGTGGAAGCGGCAGGCCTGGTGAAGTTTGACTTCCTCGGTCTGCGGACCCTGACGATCATCAAGTGGGCGATGGAAACTATCCATCGCAAGCAGCGCGAGGAAGGGGCTACAGACGAGGAGCTGGTCAACATCGACCTGATCCCGCTGGACGATGCACCGACCTACAGCATGTTGCAGAAGGCGGAAACCACAGCCGTTTTCCAGCTTGAATCGCGTGGTATGAAAGAGCTGATCAAGAAGCTCAAGCCCGACTGCCTGGAAGACATGATCGCACTGGTGGCCCTGTTCCGCCCGGGCCCGCTGCAGTCAGGCATGGTGGACGACTTCATCAACCGTAAGCACGGTCGCGAAGAAATTTCCTACCCGCACCCCAACTATCAGTACCCCGGTCTGGAGCCGGTGCTCAAACCCACCTACGGCATCATCCTGTATCAGGAACAGGTCATGCAGATCGCCCAGGTGATGGCGGGTTATACGCTCGGTGGCGCGGACATGCTGCGTCGGGCGATGGGTAAGAAAAAGCCCGAAGAGATGGCCAAGCAGCGTGGCGGCTTTATCGAAGGCTGCGCCAATAACGGTATTGATGCCGATCTGGCGGGTAACATTTTCGACCTGGTAGAAAAGTTCGCCGGTTACGGTTTCAACAAGTCGCACTCGGCCGCCTATGGTCTGGTCTCCTACCAGACTGCCTGGCTGAAGGCCCATTACCCAGCGCCCTTTATGGCGGCAGTACTCTCGGCGGATATGCACAACACCGACAAGGTGGTGACGCTGATCGAGGAATGCCGCAGCATGAAGCTGCGGATCAAGGTGCCGGACGTCAACGTCTCCGAATACAAGTTCACCGTGGATGATGCCGGTGACGTGGTGTATGGCCTGGGTGCGATCAAGGGCGTGGGTGAAGGCCCGGTGGAAACCATCGTCGAAACCCGCAAGGCCGGTGGCCGCTTCAATGACCTGTTCGACTTTTGCGCGCGGGTCGACCTCAAGCGTATCAACAAGCGCGTGATGGAAGCGCTGATTCGCAGTGGCGCCCTGGATCGTCTTGGTCCCTTCTTCGCCGAAGAACTGCAGGCCTACCAGAAGCAGGTAGACCGCAACCGCGCAGCCCTGATGGCGGCGATGGAAGAGGCGATTGCCTCCGCCGAGCAGACCGCACGCAGCGCCGACTCCGGGCATGATGACCTGTTTGGTGATCTGCTCGGGCCATCAGCCGAACGGGATGTCTACGAGCCCTACCGCAAGGTGCGCGAGTGGAGCTTCAAGGAGCGGCTGCGCGGTGAGAAAGACACTCTGGGGCTGTATCTGACCGGTCACCCGATCGACGAGTACGAACGTGAAATCCGCCGCTTTGCCCGTCAGCGCATTCTCGATCTGAAGCCCTCACGCGATAGTCAGACCATTGCCGGTCTGGTGTTTGATCTGCGCGTCATGAAGAACAAGCGGGGCGACAAGGTGGGCTTTGTCACTCTTGATGACCGCTCGGCGCGCATCGAGGTGTCGTTGTTCTCCGAAGCCTATCTGGCGGCGCAGGCGTTGCTGCAGAAAGACGCCTTGCTGGTGGTTGAGGGCGAGGTGGCTGTCGACGACTTCTCCGGTGGTATGCGGGTGCGTGCCAAGCGCGTGATGAGTCTGGAGGATGCGCGTACCGGCCTGCTGGACAGTGTGCGTATCAATATCGACGGGGCTCGACACGGTGAGGATGCCCTCAACCGCATGGCCGGGCTGCTCAAGCAGTACCGTGGCGGCTGTCCGGTGACGGTAGAGTACCAGCGCACTGATGCGGCGGCCTTGCTGCGCCTGGGGGACGAATGGCGGGTGGAGCCGGCTGACGATCTGTTGCAGGGGCTGCGTGACCAGCTGGGCAAAGACAGCGTCTCCTTGCACTATAGATAGCGCAAAGCCGGATGCTCGACGGGCGCCCGGCAATCCCGTAAGGTTATTTGCGATACTTTTTTGGATGCCCGCGTTGGGCGCAAGCGGATGATGGATGCCTATGAGCAACAGCCAGAAATACTTGGAGTTTGAACAGCCGATCGCCGACCTGCAGGCCAAAATCGAAGAATTGCGTCTGGTCGGCAGCGACAACTCGCTGAACATCACCGAAGAGATCACCCGGTTGCAGGAGAAGAGCAAGTCCCTGACCGAGAGCATCTTCGGCAACCTGAGCAGCTGGCAGGTTGCGCAGATGTCGCGCCACCCGCAGCGTCCCTATACGCTGGACTACATTCGCCACATCTTCACGGATTTCGAGGAACTGCACGGTGATCGTCACTTTGCTGACGATGCCGCGATTGTGGGCGGTATCGCTCGGCTGGACGGCCGTGCAGTCATGGTCATCGGTCACCAGAAAGGCCGTGATGTAAAGGAAAAGGTACGCCGCAACTTCGGCATGCCCAAGCCTGAAGGCTATCGCAAGGCCTGCCGCCTGATGGAAATGGCCGAGCGCTTCAAGATGCCGATCGTCACCTTTATCGATACCCCCGGTGCCTACCCCGGTATCGACGCTGAAGAGCGCGGTCAGAGCGAAGCCATTGCCTGGAACCTGCAGGTCATGTCGCGCCTGAAGACCCCGATCATCGCCACCGTTATCGGTGAGGGTGGCTCCGGCGGCGCGCTGGCGATTGGTGTCTGCGATCACCTGATGATGCTGCAGTACTCCACCTATTCGGTGATCTCGCCCGAAGGCTGTGCCTCCATTTTGTGGAAGAGCGCCGAAAAGGCCGCAGATGCGGCGGCGGCCATGGGTATTACCGCCGAGCGTTTGAAGGAGCTGGGCCTGGTCGACACCCTGATCCCCGAGCCGCTGGGCGGCGCGCAACGCTCACCTCAGGAGACCGCTGCGCGTATCAAGCAGCAGTTGATTACCCAGCTGGATCAACTGAGTGCCCATTCCAGCGACGAGCTGCTGGAAGCGCGTTACCAGCGCCTGATGTCCTTCGGTATTCAGTGAGCCCGCAGGGGCTGCTGACGCAGCTCACCCGCTGCATGGACGCCCCGGCCTGGTGGCTGGGGTTGTCCGGAGGCCTGGACTCAATGGTTCTGCTTGAGCTGTTGAGTCAGGCCCGCCAACTCTCAGATATCCCCCCGCTTCACGCCATTCATGTTCATCACGGATTGCATGCCGAGGCTGACGCCTGGGCGGCGCACTGCCAGCGTGCTTGTGACGCGCGCGGCGTGCCGCTGACGGTCGTGCGTGTGCAGGTGGAGCAGGGCGCGAGTATCGAGGAGGCGGCGCGCGATGCCCGCTACGCGGCCTTTGCCGAGGTGCTGGCGCCCGGCGCAGAACTGTTGCTGGCGCATCACCGCGATGACCAATTGGAAACCCTGATGTTTCGACTGATGCGCGGTACCGGTGTGCGCGGGTTGATCGGCATGCCTGCGCGCCGTGCGCTGGGGGCTGGCTGGCTGTCGCGTCCTCTGCTCGATTGGCGACGCAGCGAGCTGGAGAGCTGGGCGCGGCAACAGGGGCTGGACTGGATTGAAGATCCGGCCAATGCTGATGAGCGTTTTGCCCGCACGGCCCTGCGTCACCGGGTGTTGCCGGGATTGCGTCATGAGTGGCCGCAGCTGGATCGCAGCCTGCTGCGCCTGGCTGAACATGCCAGTGAGGCCAGTGCCTTGCTGGATGAGCTGGCACAGGATGATCTGCAGCGGGTGGCAGAGCCCAGCGCTGATCCGTGGCTGGCCCGCTGGCCGAGCCTGTTGCTGGCTCCGCTGCTAGGTTTGTCGGCCGCCCGGCAACGTAATCTGCTGCGCTGCTGGCTGCGTCAGCAGGCGGTGCGTATGCCGGACCGGCGTCGGTTGCTTGAGTTGCAGCAGCAATTGGCTGCCGGCCCGGATGCGCAGCCGCAGCTGCAGCTGGACGGCTGCGCTCTGTACCGTTCGTCAGATCGTCTGTGGCTGGTTCCGGCGCAGTGGTTGCCAGCGCGCAGCGAGCAGTCATTGCTGCCACTGCACGGGGAGTTGCTACTGGCGGGTAACGGCACGCTGGACTGTCGGCCGATGGCGGGAGGGTTGCGCGATCCAGGCGCTGGCGGCTGGCAGGTGCGTTATCGCCAGGGCGGCGAGCAGATCAAGCTGGCGACGCGCCCGACCCAGTCGGTCAAACAGCTATTGCAAGAAGCTCAGATTCCTGCCTGGCTGCGCTCGTCGGTACCGTTGCTATACTCTGGCGGCGAGCTGGTGTCGGTGGCTGGACGCTGGAACGCGGAGCGGGCTTTGGTTGAGGGTACAGACAGCGGTTTTACGGTCAGTTGGAAGCCGGTTTCGGATTGAGCAAGCGGGGGCTGTCTGGTATCCTGACTTCCCATCTTGTCGAGACTTTGGCTGGCCGTTCAGGCTGCCTCTGACTCCCTTCGAATTCCTCGCGGTGCAAGCCGCTTAACTGTTCAATCTATGGGTTTTTCATGACGCGCTACATCTTCGTCACGGGTGGTGTTGTTTCTTCTTTGGGCAAGGGCATTGCCTCGGCGTCCCTCGCGGCGATCCTTGAGGCGCGCGGTCTGAAGGTCACCATGCTCAAGCTGGATCCTTATATCAACGTGGATCCGGGGACCATGAGTCCCTTCCAGCATGGCGAAGTCTTCGTAACCCACGATGGCGCCGAGACTGACCTTGATCTGGGCCATTATGAGCGTTTCGTCAACGCCACCATGAGCCAGAACAACAACTTCACCACCGGCCGTGTGTATGCCGATGTGCTGCGCAAGGAGCGCCGTGGTGACTACCTGGGTGCCACCATCCAGGTGATTCCGCATATTACCGACGAGATCAAGAGCCGCATCATCAAGGGTGCCGGCGATGCCGACGTGGCGCTGGTCGAGATCGGCGGTACCGTGGGTGACATCGAGTCCCAGCCGTTCCTGGAAGCGATTCGCCAACTGCGTGTCGAAGTCGGTGCCAAGCGTGCGATGCTCATGCACCTGACGCTGGTGCCGTACATCGCCACGGCTGGCGAGACCAAGACCAAGCCGACCCAGCACTCGGTCAAGGAGCTGCGCTCCATCGGCCTGCAGCCCGACGTGCTGATCTGCCGCTCCGACCACCCGATCGACCTGTCCTCGCGCCGCAAGATCGCGCTGTTCACCAACGTGGAAGAGCGTGCTGTCATCGGTCTGGAAGACGTTGATACCATCTATCGCATCCCCTCCGTACTGCACGCCCAGGGCCTGGACGACTTCGTCGTCGAGCGCTTTGGTCTGGAGTGCGGCTCTGCCGATCTGGCCGAGTGGGAGCGCGTGGTCGACGCCAAGCTCAACCCCGAGCACGAAGTCACCATCGCTATGGTCGGCAAGTACATGGAGCTGCTGGATGCCTACAAGTCGCTGATCGAAGCACTCAGCCACGCCGGTATTCAGGCGCGTACCAAGGTTAACGTGCGTTATATCGACTCCGAAGACATCGAGCAGCAGGGGCTCTCGCTGCTGGACGGCGTAGACGCCGTGCTGGTGCCGGGCGGCTTCGGCTCCCGGGGTGTCGAAGGCAAGATTGCCGCGGTGCGTTACGCCCGCGAGAACAAGATCCCCTACCTGGGCATCTGCCTGGGTATGCAGGTGGCGGTCATCGAATACGCCCGCAATGTGCTGGGCTGGAGCGATGCCAACTCCACCGAGTTCGACAAGACTTCCGGTCACCCGGTTGTCGGTCTGATCACCGAATGGCAGGACGCGTCCGGTGAAACCGAGCTGCGCACCGAAGCGTCCGATCTGGGCGGCACCATGCGCCTGGGTGCTCAGGAGTGCTCGCTGGAGCCGGGTTCCAAGGCGCATGCCTGCTACGGCAAGGACGTGATCGTCGAGCGTCACCGTCACCGCTACGAGGTCAACAACAACCTGCTGCCCGATCTGCAGGCCGGCGGGCTGCAGATCTCCGGTCGCTCCGGTGACGGCGCGCTGGTCGAGGTGGTTGAAGTGGGTGATCACCCGTGGTTTGTGGCGTGCCAGTTCCACCCGGAATTTACCTCTACGCCCCGTTACGGCCACCCGCTGTTCAGCGGCTTTATCGGTGCGGCGCTCAAACAGCGCGGCTAAGCCCAGACATACGTCAGACAAGAGGCTGGTACATGACGCAGAAAATTGTGCGCGTTGGCGAGATCGAAATGGCCAACGACAAACCCTTCGTGCTTTTCGGCGGGATGAACGTACTGGAGTCCCGTGATCTGGCCATGCAGATCTGCGAACGCTACGTCGAAGTGACCGAGAAGCTGGGTATCCCCTATGTGTTCAAGGCCAGCTTCGACAAGGCCAACCGCTCCTCGATCAATTCCTTCCGCGGCCCCGGCCTGGAAGAGGGGCTGAAGATCTTTGAAGAGGTCAAGCGCACCTTCAACGTGCCGGTGATCACCGATGTGCACGAGCCCCATCAGGCCGCGCCGGTTGCCGAAGTCTGTGACATCATTCAGCTGCCGGCCTTCCTGTCCCGGCAGACGGATCTGGTCGTGGCCATGGCCAAGACCAATGCCGTGATCAACATCAAGAAGGCCCAGTTCCTCGCGCCGCAGGAAATGAAGCACATCCTCACCAAGTGCGAAGAGGCGGGCAATGACCGTCTGGTGCTGTGCGAGCGCGGCTCGGCCTTTGGTTACAACAACCTGGTGGTCGACATGCTGGGCTTCGGCATCATGAAGCAGTTCGAGTACCCGGTGTTCTTCGACGTGACCCACGCCTTGCAGATGCCGGGTGGCCGCAGTGATTCGGCCGGCGGTCGCCGGGCTCAGGTTACCGATCTGGCCAAGGCGGGTATTAGCCAGGGCCTGGCCGGTCTGTTCCTCGAAGCGCACCCCGATCCTGACAACGCCAAGTGCGATGGCCCCTGTGCTCTGCGCCTGGACAAGCTGGAGCCGTTCCTTGCCCAGTTGAAGTCGCTTGATGAACTGATCAAGAGCTTCCCGGTACTGGAAACGGCTTGAGCCGCTACCGCTTTCACCCGATTGACTCGATATACGGAGCTAGCAAGTAAAGATGGCAAAAATCATTGATATCAAGGGACGTGAGGTTCTGGACTCGCGCGGCAATCCGACCGTCGAGGCGGATGTGATTCTGGAAGGCGGCATCATGGGCAGCGCCTGCGCACCCTCCGGCGCCTCCACCGGTTCGCGCGAAGCGCTGGAACTGCGTGATGGCGACAAGAGCCGTTATCTGGGCAAGGGCGTGCTCAAGGCCGTCGCCAATATCAATGGCCCCATCCGCGAGCTGCTGGTTGGTCGTGATGCGACCGCCCAGGCTGAGCTGGACCGCGCCATGATCGAGCTGGACGGTACCGAGAACAAGGCCACCCTGGGCGCCAACGCCATCCTCGCCGTCTCCCTGGCGGCAGCCAAGGCGGCTGCTCAGGCCAAGGGCGTGCCGCTGTACGCGCACATCGCTGACCTGAACGGCACCCCCGGTGTCTACTCCATGCCGGTACCGATGATGAACATCATCAACGGTGGCGAGCACGCCGACAACAACGTCGACATTCAAGAGTTCATGGTGCAGCCGGTTGGCGCCAAGAACTTCGCCGATGCGCTGCGCATGGGTGCCGAGATTTTCCATCACCTCAAAGCCGTTCTGAAGGCCCGTGGCCTGAACACCGCAGTCGGTGATGAAGGTGGTTTCGCGCCGAACCTGGCTTCCAATGAGGACGCGCTGGCTGCCATCGCCGAGGCCGTTGCCAACGCCGGCTACACCCTGGGTGACGACGTCACTCTGGCGCTGGACTGCGCTTCCAGCGAGTTCTACAAGGACGGCAATTACGATCTGGCCGGCGAAGGCAAGGTGTTCGATGCCGCCGGTTTTGCCGACTACCTGGCTGGCCTGACCCAGCGCTACCCGATTATCTCCATCGAAGATGGCATGGACGAGTCTGACTGGGCTGGCTGGAAAGTCCTGACCGACAAGATCGGCGAGAAGGTACAGCTGGTCGGTGACGACCTATTCGTGACCAACACCAAGATCCTCAAGCGCGGTATCGACGAGAAGATCGGCAACTCTATCCTGATCAAGTTTAACCAGATCGGTTCGCTGACCGAGACCCTGGAAGCGATCCAGATGGCCAAGGCTGCCGGCTTCACCGCCGTTATCTCGCACCGCTCTGGTGAGACTGAAGACAGCACCATCGCCGACCTGGCGGTGGGTACCGCTGCTGGTCAGATCAAGACCGGTTCGCTGTGCCGCTCTGACCGCGTCTCCAAGTACAACCAGTTGCTGCGTATTGAAGAGCAGCTGGCTGGCCAGGCGCCCTACAAGGGCCGCGCCGAGTTCCGCGGCTGATTGGACTGGCGGGTGCGCTCACACGCACCCGCTGTTCCTCGACGGGAGCATCCAGCTTGAAATGGCTCTGGCTGATTACGCTGTCATTGTTGGCAGCCCTGCAGTACCGGCTCTGGGTTGGTGAGGGCAGTCTTGCCCATGTATCACAACTCAAGCAGCAGATTGCCGCGCAAGCGCGCGAGAACGAGCAACTGCTGGAGCGTAACCGTGTGCTGACCGCTGAAGTCATCGAACTCAAGCAGGGGCTTGAGACCGTTGAAGAGCGTGCCCGCCGTGAGCTGGGCATGGTCAAAGAGGGTGAGACCCTGTTTCAATTGAGCGAGCCATGAGCGCCGCTACACCTGATTTCTGGGTCGTTCTGCCCGCCGCCGGCGTCGGCGCGCGCATGCAGGCAGACCGCCCGAAGCAGTACCTCCTCTGGGGTCAACGTACCCTGATCGAACACACACTGGCCTGCTTCCTGGATCAACCGGGATTGCGCGGGTTGGTGGTTTCCCTGTCTGCTGATGATGGCTGGTGGCCGACGCTACCCTGTGCCGAGGATGCGCGTATCACCCGCGCAGTCGGCGGGCGCGAGCGTGCCGACTCGGTGCTCAATGGCCTTATTGCGCTGCGGGAGCTGGGCGCGGCCGATGACGATTGGGTGCTGGTGCACGACGCGGCTCGCCCCAATCTCACCGATGGTGACCTGCACAAGCTGCTGAGTACGCTGGGGAGTGATCCGGTCGGCGGCTTGCTGGCGGTGCCGGTGCGCGACACCCTCAAGCAGATTGGTCCGGATGGCCGGGTTACGGCAACGCCGGACCGCAGCCAGTTTTGGCAGGCCTATACCCCGCAGATGTTTCGCCTTGGGGCACTGCAGCAGGCGTTGACTGATGCGCTGGCAGCGGGTGCGCTGATTACCGATGAAGCCTCGGCCATGGAGTGGGCCGGGCAGGCGCCGTTGTTGGTTGAGGGGCGGGCCGATAATCTGAAGATTACTCGTCCTGAGGATCTGGAGTGGTTGCGTCAGCGGGGTAATTGATCTCGCTTTGCCTTTTACTACTTCATTATTGGTGTTGCCTGATCTGCCGCTTTTCGCCTTTTCTGGCGAGCTAAGGGGGGCTGCTTGCCCAGCCCCCCTTAGCGATCCCCCGGGGCACCCGGCTACGCGGCCCTGCGGGTTCGCTGCGTTGCTCGGGCTGACGGGGGGCGGCAGAACTCGTCGCTTCGCTCCTCAGACATGCTGCCGTCCTATTTCCCGCCAGCCCTGCGCTACTCGCCCGCGTAAACGGGACGAACCCGTCGTGCACACTCCACCGTACAAGTGTTCGTTAACCTTCCTGACGTGAAGTCATTTCGCGCTACCCCGGAATCCCGCGATGGCAGCATGCCGTTTCCTATGGGTTTGATTCCTGTCCGCCCGGGTTTTGAACACCGTTGGTCGTGCCCGTCTGTTTGCAATTGACCGATACCATGTGAATAAATAAGCTGTACATATATACAGTGCATTTATGAGGTTTCCATGGGCGCGGTGGTTGCACTTGATCGGTTGCTGGAGACGCGGCGTGTCTGGCGCGGGCGCCAGCAGAGTGAGCCGGTGGCCGAGCAGCCGACCGGGCATGCGGCGTTGGATGCATTGCTGCCCGCTGGTGGCTGGCAGCTGGCTGCGCTGAACGAGATTTTGCTGGGGCAACCCGGCAGTGGCGAGCTGCAGTTATTGTGGCCGCTGCTGGCGCGCTTGACGCAGGCGGGAGAGCGGGTGGTGCTGGTAGGTGCGCCGGCGATTCCCTTTGCGCCCGCTTGGCAGGCGGCAGGCGTGGTGTTGGCCCAGGTGACGCTACTGCAGGTCAGTGGTGCCGAGCGGCTCTGGGCGGCGGAGCAGTGCCTGCGTTCGGGCAGCTGTGGTGCCGTGCTGTGCTGGCCGGAGCAGGCCGATGACCGCGCCCTGCGGCGTCTGCAGGTAGCGGCTGACAGCGGCCAGACGCTGGCTTTTGTGCTGCGCGACCGGCGTGCTGCCGACAACCCGTCGCCGGCCGCCCTGCGGCTGCTGCAGGAGCGACAGCCGAGGCAGTGGCGGGTGCTCAAGTGCCGGGGTGGGATGGCACCCGCGCGGCCTGTCTGCATTTCCCTCTGAGGCCGCCATGCGCTGGCTTTGCATTCTCTTTCCCCAACTGGCACTGGATGCGGTGCTGCGTAGCCGCGATGATCCGACTGTGCCCTTGGCGCTGCTCAGCGGACCGCCGCAGCGGCGTGTGCTGCAGGCGGTCAATGAGTCGGCACGCGCGCAGGGGTTACGCTCAGGGCAGAGCCTGACCCAGGCGCGGACGCTGCTGGAGTACTTTGACACGGTCGAACATGACCCGGCGCAGACCGAGCACTGGCAGCAGTTTCTGGCCAGCTGGGCGTACGGCTTCAGTGGTCATGTGAGTCTGGATTTCCCCCGCACCCTGTTGCTGGAGGTGGCCTCCAGTCTGCGTCTATTCGGCCCCTGGCCCGAGCTGGAACAGCGCCTGCGCGCCGAGCTACAGGCCCTGGGCTTTCAGCATCGGCTGGTACTGGCGCCCAATCCGCTGGCGGCCCGGGTGCTGACCAACGTGGCAGACGGGCTGGCGGTGGACGAGCAGGCGCTGCAGACCGAGCTGCAGCGTCTGCCGGTGGCGCGCAGCGGCCTGCCGGGCGAGCTGGTGGAGAGCCTGCAGCGTATGGGCCTGCGTCGCCTGCAGCAGGTGCTGGAATTGCCGCGAGACGGCCTAGCCAAACGCTTCCCGCCCCAGTTGCTGGCGCATCTTGATCAGTTGCAGGGGCATCATCCGCTGGCGCTCAGTTGTTATCAGCCGCCGGATCAGTTTCGTCAGCGTGTCGAGTTCAACTTTGACGTCGAGTCGACTACCTCGCTGCTGTTTCCGTTGCGGCGTTTGATCAGTGATCTGGCGATGTTTCTGGCCGGGCGGGACTGTGGCGTGCAGCGCTTTGTATTGCTGCTGGAGCACCGCCGTCAGCCCGCCAGCGAGCTAGCGGTCGGCTTGCTGGGGGCCGAGCGTGATCCTGAGCGGCTGTTCGAGTTGGCGCGGGGGCGTCTGGAGCGTATTGAACTGGCCGCGCCGGTACAGGCGCTGACCCTGCTCGCCGAGGATTTGCCACGCTTTGTACCGGCCGCAGCCGAGTTGTTCAGCAGTCGGCCGCAGCAGTCGCAGAGCTGGTTGCAGGTCTGTGAGCGGCTACGCGCGCGCCTGGGCGACAAGGTAGTGCAGCCGTTGGCCGCGGTGGATGAGCACCGGCCCGAGCGCAGCTGGCTGGCACAGGAGCGGGGCGACACCGCCGTGCGCCCGGCCGGGCCGCGACCGGGCTGGCTGCTGGCCGAGCCGGAGTTGCTCAATGACCTGTTTCCGCGGGTGCTGGCCGGACCGGAGCGGATCGAATCCGGCTGGTGGGATGGCGAGGACGTGCGGCGTGACTACTACCTGATCGAAACCCGCGACGGACGCCGGGCCTGGGCCTTTCATGCCGCCGGTCGCCCCGGCCCGTTCTGGGTACACGGGTGGTTTGCATGAGCGTGGGCTACGCGGAACTGCATTGCCTGTCCAACTTCAGCTTTCAGCGCGGGGCGTCCAGTGCGCATGAGTTGTTTGCTCGTGCCCGGCAGCACGGCTATGACGCCCTGGCGATTACTGACGAAGGCAGCTTGGCAGGAATCGTCCGTGCCTGGCAGGCGGCGCAGGAGTCCGGTTTGAAACTGATTGTTGGCAGCGAGATTCAGCTGGAGAACGGCCCCAAACTGGTGTTGCTGGTCGAGAACCTGACCGGCTATCAAAGCCTGTGTCGGTTGCTGACCCTGGCTCGTCGCCGGGCTGGCAAGGGCGAGTATTGTTTGCGGCTTGAGGATCTGACCGATGGACTCGACGGTTTGCTGGGTCTATGGCTGCCGAGCCACGGTCAGGATGAAGAGCACGGCCGGCAACTGCAGCCGCTGCTGCCGGGGCGTCTGTGGCTGGCAGTCGAGCTGCACCGCGGGCCGGACGATGCGCGCAAGCTCGATCAACTGCAGGGGCTGGCGGCGCGGCTCGGTCTGCCCTGTGTCGCCAGCGGTGACGTGCATATGCACGTACGCGGGCGACGAGCACTGCAGGACACTCTGACCGCGCTGCGTCACCACTGCACGGTGATGGAGGCGGGTAGTCGGCTGTTTGCTAACGGTGAGCGTCACCTGCGCAGCCTGTCGGCGCTGGCGGCGATCTACCCGTCAGCGCTGCTGGAGGAAAGCCGCCGTATCGCGGCGCGCTGCCGGTTCGACATGAGTGAGCTGCGCTATCAGTATCCGCGCGAGCTGGTACCGGAGGGGCACACCCCGTCCAGTTGGTTGCGCGAGCTGACCTGGCGCGGTGCGGCCTGGCGCTGGCCGAACGGGGTCAGCGACAAGGTGCGTACGCAGCTGGAGCACGAGCTGGCGCTGATCGCCGAGAAGGCCTACGACAGCTACTTCCTCACTGTGCAGGACATCGTCGCCTTTGCCCGTGAGCAGCACATTCTCTGTCAGGGGCGCGGCTCGGCGGCCAATTCGGCGGTATGTTTTGCGCTGGGGATCACCGAGCTGGACCCAGGCCGCAGCAACCTGCTGTTCGAGCGCTTTATCTCCCGCGAGCGCGATGAGCCGCCGGATATCGACGTGGATTTTGAGCACGAGCGGCGCGAAGAGGTCATCCAGTACATCTTTCGCCGTTACGGGCGTGAGCGCGCCGCGCTGACCGCGGTGGTCACCCGTTACCTGTCGGCGGGCGCGGTACGCGATGTGGCACGGGCGCTGGGTCTGCCGCAGGAGCAGATTGATCAGCTCGGGCGCTGTTGCAGTCGCTGGAGCAAGCAACTGCCCAGCGCCGAGCGGCTGGCCGAGGCCGGGTTTGACGTGAACAATCCCTGGCTGCATCGGGTGCTGACGCTGGCGGGTGAGCTGATCGGCTTTCCCCGGCACCTGTCGCAGCATCCGGGCGGTTTTGTCATGTCGGATGCGCCGCTCGATACCCTGGTGCCGGTGGAGAACGCCAGCATGGCCGAGCGCACGGTGATCCAGTGGGATAAGGACGATCTGGACGCGGTCGGCATGCTCAAGGTCGACGTGCTGGCGCTGGGCATGCTCAGCGCGCTGCGTCGCACCTTCGACCTGTTGCGGCGCCACCGTGGGCGTGATCTGACGCTGGCAACTATTCCGCAGGATGATTTGCCGACCTACGAGATGATCAGCCGTGCCGATACCGTTGGCGTGTTTCAGATCGAGTCGCGGGCGCAGATGGCGATGCTGCCGCGGCTGCGGCCGCGCTGCTTCTACGATCTGGTGATTCAGGTGTCGATTGTGCGGCCCGGCCCGATTCAGGGCGACATGGTGCATCCCTTCCTGCGGCGCCGTAATAAAGAAGAAGCGGTCGACTATCCCTCGCCTGAGCTGCGCAAGGTATTCGAGCGCACCCTGGGCGTGCCGCTGTTTCAGGAGCAGGTAATGGAGCTGGCGATTGTTGCCGCTGGCTACACACCGGGCGAGGCGGATGAACTGCGGCGCTCAATGGCCGCCTGGAAGCGCCACGGCGGGTTGGAGCACCACCGCCAGCGGCTGACCGAGGGCATGCTGGCGCGCGGCTACAGTCAGGCCTTCTCCGAGCGTATCTTCGAGCAGATCAAGGGCTTTGGCAGTTACGGCTTTCCCGAGTCCCATGCGGCCAGTTTTGCCTTGCTCAGCTATGCCAGCAGCTGGCTGAAGTGTCATGAGCCGGCGGCCTTTACCTGTGCACTGATCAACAGTTGGCCGATGGGTTTCTACAGCCCGGACCAGTTGCTGCAGGATGCACGCCGCCACCAGATCGAGATCCGGCCGGTGGATGTGCGCTACAGCGACTGGGACTGCTCGCTGGAAGCGGTCGAGGAGGAGGGAGCGCAACCGGCCATTCGCCTTGGGTTGCGGCAGGTAAAAGGCCTGAATCGAGACGATGCAGAGCGGCTATTGCAGGCGCGTGCCCAGCAGCACTTTGTTGATGTCGCCGACCTGGCCCAGCGGGGCGGTTTGAGTAGTCGTGCCCGGGCGCAACTGGCCGACGCCGGCGCGCTGCGCGGGTTGGCAGGCAATCGTTTTCGGGCGCGCTGGGCAGTGGCCGGCGTCGAGCCGCAGTTGCCGCTCTTGCAGGCGCAGCATGACCAAACGGAAAGCCCGGCGGTGATCCCGCAGCCCTCGGTGGTGGAAGATATGGAAGCCGATTACGCGAGCCTCGGCACCAGCATGGGCCCGCATCCGCTGGGGCTGCTGCGTGAGCAGCTGCGTGAGCTGGGTTGTCGCAGCTCACGTGAGCTGCTGGCCATGGCGCCGGATCAGCCGGTGCGGGTGGCCGGGCTGGTGATCGGTCGCCAGCGCCCGCAGACCGCCACCGGGGTGACCTTTGTCACCCTGGAAGACGAGTTCGGCATGATCAACGTGATCGTCTGGAGCGATCTGGCCGAGCGGCAGCGCTCAGTGCTGCGTGGCTCACGTCTGCTGGAGGTGCGCGGTCAGTTCGAGGCGCGCGACGGGGTGCGTCATGTGATCGCCCGGCAGCTGCATGATCTGACCGGGCTGTTGCAGAAACTGACTGTACGCAGCCGGGATTACCGCTGAAAGCCCTCGAAGAAAGCCTCGACCTGCGCCGGATCAAGCTGGTCGATATGCGCCGGCTGCCAGCGCGGCTGCTTGTCCTTATCCACAATCAGCGCGCGCACGCCTTCCATGATGTTGCCCTTCTCGAACCACTGACGACCGACATGCAGCTCCATGGCAAAACAGTCGGCCAGTGGCAGTGAGCGACCGCGCTGCAGCATGGCCTGGGTGACGGCCATGGCCAGCGGCGAGCGGTTGTCGATGATCTCGATGGTGCGCTCGGCCCAGTCACGGTACTCGGGGCGTTGTTCGCCGGCCAGTGACGCGCGGATCGCAGCGATGTCGGGCTGGGCAAAGTGCAGATCGATGGCCGGTTGCAGCGCCTCCAGCTCGGCGGCGGGCAGGGTGCAGTCGGCCAGTGCGGAGACCTGATCGCGCAGGCTGCCGTCGGCCGGGTTGAAGCTGTCGATCAGGCTGTCCAGCTCGCCCAGTCTGGCGCTGTTGAGGCACAGATCGCCAAGACCGGCATACAGGGCGTCGCTGCTGCCAATGTGGTTGCCGGTGATGCCCAGATACATGCCAAGCTGACCGGGCAAGCGGGACAGGAAGCAGCTGCCGCCGACATCGGGGAAGTAACCAATGCCGGTTTCCGGCATGCCCAGACGTGAGCGCTCGGTCAACAGGCGGATGCTCGACCCCTGTGCCAGCCCCATGCCGCCACCCAGTACAATGCCGTCCATCAGGGCCAGGATGGGCTTCTGATAGGCGTGAATGTAAGCGTCCAGATCGTACTCTTCGCTGAAGAAGGTTTCTGGCTCATGGCTGCGTCCGGCCAGATAGCTGTCGTACATGTAGCGAATGTCGCCGCCGGCACAGAAGGCCCGCTGACCAGCGCCGCGCAGCACCACGGCCTCGACCTGCGGGTCGTGCGCCCAGGCTTCCAGCTGCTGGTGCAGCATGCGCACCATGTGCAGATTCAGCGCGTTCAGCCCGGCAGGGCGGTTGAGAGTGAGCTGGCCAATGCGGCCCCGGCGTTCGATCAGCACCAGCGGCGCAGGTGTGTCCGGCATGCGGATCTCCTTTCAGGTGGCGGCCGCGCGGGACTATTGTCGATGGTTGACCGGGCGACTGAGGCGGATCACACGACGAAGTAACCGCAGTCGTGCGATGAGATATGGTGTCGCAGTATAGGGGAGAGGGAGGGGGAGAAAAATGCGTGCAGGGCAGGGCTTGAAAGCCTGAATATCAGGCAATAAAAAAACCGCTGATCGGCGTTAACCAATCAGCGGTTTTGAAACTGGTTGCGGGGGCCCGATACGTCCGTTAACCATACGTTTGAGGTGACAGAGTCTGCAGAGAAGGCCGCGAGAGCGGCTTTTTTTGTGCCTGTGTGGATCTGCGCAGCGCCTTCGATACTGCCGCCGGCGGGCGCGCCTGCCCGCTCAGAATTTCGGGCATCGGGAAGTGGTAATAAAAGTTAGATAGCGATAAAAAGCAGAAGTATTCCTATATATATCAGTCTGTTAACCAGAATTACTGGAAGGTAATAAAACGGTTATCAGAGGTTAGAAAATGACCTTATTACTTGGTAATAATTTGGCTTTCGTGATCCCTTTAAAATCAATGACTTGCGTAAAAATTACCCTTTAAATCACCGTCTATTACCGCGCTTCGGTAATCGAAAAAAGCAATATAAAACAATGTCTTGCATTTTATTCTGCCCCCGAAATTACCGGATTACCGTTTTCCGACCCCCGTCTACTTTTGTGCTGCTGCTGATGGAAAGGGGGCGCTCTAAAACGCGCTCTGCGCATGATTCCGCATGAATCCGGCCCGATGCTTTGCCTGCCGGAAGCGCAGCGCCTGTGCGGCCTGCAGGGGGCTGCATGGGTGCAACAAAACCAACAGGTTTAGACCGCAGGTGAGGTGTGGGGACGAGGGCGCGCGGCGGGTCGAGGGAGGGGGTGGCGGGGGTGCGGGTGGGGCTGTCCTGGTCGAGGCGAGCGGATCCGGGCGGCGCGCCCAGCTCAGGCGGTGCCACTCGTCTGGAACCCGCGTGGATACTGGGCTGCGTGCCGTTTTTGGTAGTGGTTGAAGGTCTGAAATGTTATGATTTGCTGGGGCGTTATCGGCTGGTAACGGCTTCATCTTCGACCGCGTGGGCACAAAAAAGGCCGCGCTGGGCGGCCTTGGTTTGGGTGGCTGGATCAGCTGCCCAGGTTCGGGATTTCATAGTCTTTGAACCTGACCACCTCTTCGCCGAGCCATTCGTTCACCTGGGCCAGGCGCCGCTGCAGGGGCTGCAGCTCATTGATAGCAAACACCGTGGCGGCTTGGGTGATGCTGCCGAAGCCGCCGGCGTTGCTGGGCACCACGCCCATCAGTTGGGGCGGGATCCGGTGAGCTGCCAACTGGTCATCGCGCGAGACGTTTTTGATATTGAAAAAGTCATCTTTGGCCGCCACCTCGCTGACCGGGATCAGCTGCAGCCCGTCTTTTTTGCCGTTCGGGGCGTAGACGAACAGGTTGCGGAAGTTGCCCGGCCCCTTGGCGCTCTGCATGGCCAGTTGCAAGGCGTCGATATCCTCTTCGTTTTGCGCCGCATCGGTCATGTAGAGGATGAACCCGGCGTGACTGCCGTTGTTGTAATACTTGCGGCGGAACAGCGTCGCACCTTCATTCAACCAGGCTGACTGCAGGGCGCTGAGGTATTCGGGTAGGCCGTAGATTTCCTGGTTAACGTCCGGCTCAAGCAGGTGGAACACCGAACCGGCCGTGAATTCATGTTCCTTTTTCCAGCCGTGCACCATGAAGTATTGCCCCGGATCCTTGCCCACCCGCATGTACTTGGACAGCATCGGTTCCAGCGTCATGGTGGTGCCGATCCGCGATTCCTTGCGCTCCAGGTAGCCATTGCCAAAGGTCAGCGTCTCCAGCGCGTAGCGGTCGAAGGCCTGGCGGCTGAGGTGCTTGTGCGGAATGAAGGTGCCCGACAGCAGGTTGCGTTTGAAATAGATTGCGCTGCTGTGGTGGATCCCCGCGCGAAACGCCTTGGCCAGCCCGTTAAAGCTGACAGGCGGCTCATACCAGCGACCGTTCAACCAACACTCGGCATAATCCAGAATATCGCGCCCTTCCATCACTGGCATCGGGTCGCCGAAGCTGAAACAGGTAGCCTTTGAGGGCGTTGCGGCGGTTGCTTGCTGATCCATGGGGTGGTTCTCCATCAGGAAGAAAGGACGATCCGGCCGGTGTTGCGCACGGTCTGGCCTTCAAGGGGTTCGTTTTGCAGGGCGTGGAACAGGGCCCAAGCCAGATCCGCGTGGCCGATTTCATCGGTACGGCTGGCGGTGTAGGTGTACTGCCGCCCGCTGGCGGTCATGGTTTTGCGTATCGCCATCAGCGATTGCGCCAGGTCAGTCCAGCCGGCGTCGAACTCCAGCCGGCCTTTGTTGATCACGTCATAGGCTTTGAGCACCAGGCGCGTTTTGATCTCTGGCGAGTAGTTGAAGGTGGTAACGCCCGGGAAGAACTGTTTCACCAACTGCGCCACGCCCGAACCCATGCCGGTGGCGTCGATGCCGATATAGGTGACCCAATAGCGCTTTGTGATTGAGTGGATGAATTCGGCCTGGGCGGCAAAGTCCATGCCCCGGAACTGGTGGCGCTCCAGCACCCGGAATTTGCCACCCGGCACAGCAGGCGGAGCGACCACGATCAGGCCCGCACTGTCGCCAGACTCTGCCGGGTCGTACCCGATCCACACCTGGCGATCACCGAATGGGCGTATGGCGTGGGGCTTGTAATCCTCTGCCCAAACGTCCCAGGTATCGACCATGCACGGTTGCAGCATGGCCAGCGGGAAGATGCTCGCGCCGTCGTCCACAAACTGGCACATCAGCAAGTTTTCAAACGCCTCTGCGCTGTACTCCATGCGCAGTTCTTCAACGTCGAACAGATCGCAGCCGCGCGCCTCTGCATCCAGAATGGTCACAATCTGGCGCCAGATCTTATCCTCGCCCCGGTGCCCCATCTGCAGCGTCGAGTGGGACACGTCAATGTCTACCCGGTCCTTTTTGGCTCGCCGCTTGTTGAACCGCTCGCCCGTCCAGAAGGGGTACGCCTGGTGCGCCATCGAGCTGGGGGTGCTGAAATAGGTTTTCCGGTATTGCTTCTGCATGGCCATGCCGCTGGCCACCTTGTTGAGCTCTTCAAACCGGAACGTCCAGAAGAATTCGTCAAAGTAGAAGTTTCCGTGGTAGCCCTGGGCGGTGCGCGCGTTGGTGCCCAGAAAGTAGATATGGGCCCCGTTTGGCAGCACGATAGGATCCCCAGACAGCTCAAGGTCTGCCGCCTCGCGGGCAAACGACTGAATGTACTGTTTGAACAGGTGCGCCTGGCTCTTCGACGCACTCAGAAATATCTGATTGCGCCCGGTTTCCATCGCGTCGATTAACGCCTCGCGGGCAAAATAGAACGTGGCCCCGATCTGCCGACTTTTCAGAATGGCCCTGGTGCGCTCATGCCGAGCCATGAACCAGTCATGTTGATACTCGAACAGCGAATCGCGGAAGGCTTCCATCAGCCGTTCTGCCTGTTCCTCGCTGTAGTCGTTGCGCGCTTTGCGCTTGCGCTCTGCGGTGTTGCGGTTGGCTATTTTGGGGTTTAGGTCGGTTTCCGTGCCGCCGCCCTGGTAGCGCTGAATGCGCGCCTGGCGCTCCAGCTGGCGGTGCAATAGGTCGATTTCCTTGAAGTCGCCGCCGCTCTTGCCATCCTTCAAAATCAGTTGTACAAGTCGGGCCTCAAGGGCGCCCCCAACGCGCTCAACGGTATCGGCCCTGTCCCATGCGTCGCGCTTTTTCCAGCTGTGCACTGTGGGCTCTTTCTCGCCCACGTACTCGGCAATTTCAGTGACGCGCCAGCCCTGCCAATAGAGAAATTTCCCCAGGCGGCGGCTGTCCATGTTGGTGGCGTTCAAGGCGGTATTCATGCCCGCCATGTTGCAGCCCGGCCACGCCCTTAACTCGCCCCGCACGTTGTAACCAATCCGCCTACAACCCCGCCAGATTGCCGCCCGCGCGCCGGGTGCCGACCATGCCTTCATCGCACTGCCAAACAGACCAGGCAAAGCAATCAGACCGAGGGCACAGCATGAGCAAGTTCAAATCCAAGTGGTTCCGTGTAGCAGCCGAAGGCATGACCACTGACGGCCGCACCATCGAACGGAGCTGGATCGAGCAAATGGCGAGCACCTACTCGCCGGCCAAGTACGGTGCCCGCGTTTGGATGGAACACATCCGGGGTGTGTTGCCCGACAGCCCGTTCAAGGCCTACGGCGACGTCCTGGCCGTCAAGGCCGAAGAGTTCGACGACAACGGCAAGCAGCGCATGGGCCTGTATGTGCAAATCGAGCCCACCGCCGAGCTTATCGCCCTGAACAAGGCGCGCCAGAAGGTCTACACCAGCATCGAAGTGCGCGAGAAGTTCGCCGACACCGGCAAGGCCTATCTGATGGGCCTGGGCGTGACCGACACCCCGGCCAGCCTCAGCACTGAGATGTTGCAGTTTTCCGCCAAAAACCCCGACGCCAGCCCGCTCAAGCAGCGCAAAGAGAACCCCGAGAACCTGTTCTCCGAGCTGGTAGAGGTGCAACTCGAATTCGACGAGGTAGAGGATCCTGTCAGCGGCATGAAAAAGCTGTCCGACACCGTTCTCGCCCTGATCGGCAAGAGCAAGGACAAGTCCGTCAAGGATGACGCCCAATTCAGCGACCTGCACGAAGCGGTCACCCAGATTGCCACCGCCCTGGGCGAGCAGGCCGAAACCTTCACCAAGCAGCAGGCCGAGCACGCCAGCGCCATGGAGCAGGTGCGCAGCTTCCAGGCGTTGAAAGCCACGCTCGACCAGCTGAGCACCGATTTCACCGCCCTGAAAACCAAGCTCGAAGGCGAACCCAACCACCAGCACCGCCAGCGCCCGGCAGCGACCGGCGGCGATGGAAAGCAGCTGGCGACTTTCTGATCGACGGCACCACCTGATCACACTCACGCACGGAGCATCACATGCGCAACACTACCCGACTCATTTTTAACGGCTACCTGAGCCACGTTGCACAGCTCAACGGCGTGGCCGAGGCAGTGCACAAGTTCAACGTAGAGCCGACCGTGCAGCAGTCGCTTGAAACAGCGATTCAGGAGTCCAACTCCATGCTGCAGATGATCAACGTCATCGGCGTTGACGATCAGAGCGGTGAAGCGCTGCTGTTGGATGTCAACGGCCCGCTGGCCAGCCGTACCAACACTGGAGCGGGCAACCGTCGCCAGCCGAAAGACCGCCACGCTCTGACCAAAGACACCTACGTTTGCAAGCTCACCGAGTTTGACGCGGCCTTCGCCTATTCGCTGCTGGACCAGTGGGCCAAGTTCGACGACTTCCAGGTGCGCCTGACCAACGCCATCGCGCACCGCCAAGGCCTTGACCGCATCATGGTTGGCTTTAACGGCATCACTGCCGAAGTGGAAACCGACCCGGTGGCCAATCCGCTGGGTGAAGACGTGAACGTCGGCTGGTTGCAGAAGATCCGCCTCGGCGCACCTGACCGCGTGATCGACGAAGTGGTCGACGCATCGGGCGAAGTCACCATCGGCGCCGCCGGTGACTACAAGACCCTGGACGGTCTGGTCACCGATGCCAAAAACCTGCTGGCCGAACAGCACAAAAACGCCCCCGACCTGGTGGTTATGGTCTCCCGCAACCTGATGAACAACAAGCTGTTGAAGGCGGTGGAGAAGGGCGCAGCGTCCAACCAGGAAGAGCTGGCCGCAGACGAGATTGTCACCAAGGCGCGCCTGGGTGGTTTGCCGATCTACGATGCGCCGTACTTCCCTGATGGCACCGTGCTGGTCACCTCGCTGAACAACCTGTCTATCTACTGGCAGGAAGGCGGCCGCCGCCGTCACATCAAGGAAGAGCCCGAATACAACCGCGTGGCTGACTATCAGTCTTCCAATGACGCTTACGTCATTGAAGATCTGACCAAAGTCGCCCTGGTCGAAAACATCGTTGAGGTGTAACCCGTGGCCCTGTCTCCAGCACAACAGGTACAACAGCGTAAGCGCGCCGCCCTCGCGGCCGCTGCCGCTGCACCGACCCAAACCATGGCTAACGCTACCGTTTACGAGCAGCACCTCGCCAAGCTCCAGCATGACCACTTGCGCCTGAAAAGCGTGCAATCGGAGAAGGCAAAAGGGCTGCTCAAGGCGCAACTGTTGCCAACCTACGCCCCCTATATCGACGGCGTTTTGTCGGCAGGTAAAGGCGCCCAGGATGACGTCATCACCACCCTGATGATCTGGACGCTGGACGCCGCCAACTACGGCCGCGCACTGGACATTGCCGAGTATATTCTCGCCTTTGGCATGAAACTGCCCGACCGTTTCAGCCGTACCCCGGCAACCATGGTGGCCGAAGAGGTCGCCAACGCCGCGCTGTCCGCGCTCAAGGCTGACGAGCAGTTCGACGTAGAGATCTTGCTGCGCACCCTCGCGCTGACCGCTAAGCACGATATGCCCGACCAGGTGCGCGCCAAGCTGCACCTGGCCATTGGCCGCGCCGTGCGCATCAGCAACGACGACACCAACATCGCCGCACTGGAGCTGGCCAAGGACCATCTGGCCACTGCCATCAAGCTGCACGACAGCTGCGGCGGTAAAAAGGATTTGGAGAAAACCGAATCCCTGTTGAAGAAACACGCGGCCCCGCCGGCCGCTACCTGAGCGTACCCCACGCACCCGCCGGCGCGGGGTGCTGCAGCAGGGTTATTCCTTTTCCCCACTGCAGCGCCTCGCCCACCGGCGATCTGAGGCCCAAGCATGAGCGCATTCATTGCCACCGGCAGCGGCACCCCCTTCAACCTCACGAATGACGGCTGGTTCCCCGACATCGACGCCAGCGCCGCCCGTGAGTCCCTGCGCCTGGACGGCACCGTTACCGATACCCGGCTGGAATCCGCCCTGGTAAACGCCATGCTCAGCGTCAACGCCGAGCTGGCCGAGTTCAAGGCAGACCGCCTGCAGCAGTACTCCAGCCTGGCCAACGTGCCCGCCGCCCAAATCAACAGCAACAGCCGCTTGGTCGTGCTCTACACCCGCGCCGTGGTCTGCACCGCCGGCGCCGAGCTGGTCGAGCGCTACCGCAGTTATGACACCAGCAACACCGGCCACAAAGACGCCGACCAACTAAACCCCAGCATTGACGAACTGCGCCGCGACGCCCGCTGGGCCATTCGGGATCTGCTGGGCAAACGCCGCTCAACCGTGGCGCTGATCTGATGGACACCGTGCGCGCCATTCAGGGCGACACCGTAGACGCCATCTGTTGGCGCTACTACGGCCGCACCGCTGGCGTGACCGAGGCCGTGCTCACAGCCAACCCCGGCCTGGCCGACCTTGGCCCCATCCTGCCCACCGGGCAGCTGGTCGCCATGCCCGAGGTTAGCGAGCAGGCCGAACAACAAACCGCAATCAACCTTTGGGACTGACAGGAGGTCACCACATGCCGGAACCAACCACCAGCACAGCCGCCGCCGTCGTAGTAGGCACGGGCATTGGCGCGGCCAGCTTGCTGCCCGGCGTAGACGGTAACGCCCTGATGGGTGCCCTGCTGGGCGCCGCGCTGGTCGCCTACGCCCGTAAAGAGCTCAAGCCATGGCAGCGCCTGGGCGGGCTCTGTTTCTCTGCTCTGGTCGGCTATCTGATGGCCACCGAAACGGTCAACCAGACCCCAATCAAAGACACCGGCGCCGGGGCCTTCATCGGCGCCATTGTCATTGTCCCCCTGGCGCTCAAGCTCATGGAGTGGGTGGACAAGCTGGAGATTGCAACGCTGTTTAAGCGTGGTAACGGAGGCTGACATGCTCACAACCATCATTGTTCTGGCCTACCTGCTCGCCGCCCTGCGCCTGGTTTGTTTCAACCGCAATGGCTACCGCTACCGCTGGGGCGTGTCACTGCTGGCCAGCCTGCTGATCGGCGCGCTGCTATGCGCCGCATTCGACCAAATCCTGTACCGCCACCCAGTCAGCCCATGGCAGGCCCTGCTGGCCCTGGTGCTGTGCGTGCTGGTCTATCGCTCACGCGGCAACGTCGCCGCCCTCATGAGGTTCACACCATGAAATTGTTGATTGTTGGCAGCAAAGGCCATGCCGTGCGCGACCTGCAGGCCGCCCTCAAGCGCGCCGGATACGCCGTCGAGCTGGACGGCGACTTCGGGCCCAAAACCGAAGCCGCGGTCATCGCACTGCAAACCGAACGCGGCCTAGTTGTTGACGGCATCGCCGGCCCTAAAACGCTGGCCGCCCTCAGCGGTCAAGACTGCAGCAGGCTGCTGAAAGAGTCCGACCTGCTCGCCGGCGCCGAGCGCCTGGGCACCGATCTGCCTACCATGAAGGCTGTCAATGAAGTAGAGAGCAACGGCGCTGGCTTCCTGTCCAACGGCAAGGCGGTCATTCTGTACGAGCGTCACATCATGCACCGCCTACTGCTCGCTCAGGGCGACGACGCAGACGCCACCGCCCAGCAGGTGGCCGAACTCGCCGCCATTCACCCCGGCTTGATCAACACCAAGCCCGGCGGCTATGCCGGCGGCCTGCATGAATACCCGCGCCTTGCCCGTGCCAGCATGATCGACGCCGAGGCCGCCGCAGGCGCCTGTAGCTGGGGGCTGTACCAGATCATGGGCTTTCATGCCGTGCGCCTCGGCTATGCCAGCGCCCAGGCCATGGCCGAGGCCATGCAGCAGAGCGAAGCCAATCAGCTGGACGCATTCGTGCGCTTTATCGAGGCAGACCCGGAGCTGCATAAAGCCCTCAAGGCGCGCAAGTGGCAGGCCTTTGCCAAGGGCTATAACGGCCCGGCCTACGCCCGCAACCTGTATGACGCCAAGCTGCAGCAGGCCTACGCCCGCCATCTGGAGCTGGCCGGCGAGAAGGCGGCAGCATGAGCGGCCTGAACCTGGCAGACGTGCGCAAGCTGCAGATTCAAGACGGCGACGTCCTGATCCTGCCCGATCACGTTGATCACGCCACGCTCAGCGAGTTTATGGGGCGGCTGAGAGAGCTGGAACCCGCGCCGAAAAACGTGACCGTTGCCTGCTGCCAGATAGAACAAATCAGTGAGGCTCAAATGAACGCCGCCGGGTGGTATCGCAAATGAGCACCATCCGCCAAACCATCCTTGGCCTAGTGCTACTCGGCGCGCTCGCTGCCCTGGTATTCATCCAGCAGCAGCGCGTAGAGCTCGCCCAGGGCGACACCAAACTGGCCAGCCAGCGCGCCGCAACTGCAGAGCAGGAAAGCGAGCGCAGCCAGCTGGTAATCAATGAACTGCACGCAAGCCTCATCACCGAACGCGCCGCACAGCAGCAGCTGCAGACCACACAGCAGCAGCTGCGCCAAACGCTGCGCAACCGTCAACTGAAAATCGAGGCACTGACCCGTGAAAATGAAGAGCTACGCGATTGGTTTGATACTGAGTTGCCTGTTGTTGCTCGCCGGCTGCGCGAGCGACCCGCAATCACAGGCGCCGCCAGTTATCAAGATTGGCTGTCCCGCCGTGACGCCCTGCACCCTGTCAGCGGCGCAGCCCCAGACCAACGGCCAGCTGCTGACTGACACCGAAGTCATCGAAAGCGACTGGGCCCAGTGCGCGGCCAAAGTCGATGCCATTATCGAGCACCAGGAGGCGCAGCATGTACAAACCGGAATCCCTCAGAGCGCACCTGTTGGCAGCCGTGCCGGGCCTGCGCCAGAACCCTGAGCGTCTGCTGATCTTTATCGAAGAGGGCACCATGCGCTGCACCGCAGCCGCTGGCCTGTCGTTTGAATGGGGCTACACCCTCAATCTCACGTTTACCGATTACGCCGGCGAGCCGGACGTCATCGCCGTTGCCCTGTTCGCCTGGTTGCGAGTGCACCAGCTGGAGCTGCTGCAGAACCTTGATCAGGCCAAGCAAGCGGTGCGCTTTGAGGCCGAACTGCTCAGCAACAAGATGGTGGATCTAGCCGTCACCCTGCCGCTGACCGAGCGCGTCATCGTCAAGCAAGGGCAGGGCGGCGAGCTCACCATCGAGCACCCGCCAGAGCCGCAGCTTGAAGAGCCCTACACCGCTGACAGCTGGCAGTTGTACGCTGGCGGCGAGCTGCTGGCCGAGTGGAACACCCCAGCCCCATGACCGATAAACTCACCGCCCTGGAAGACTGGGCCGGCCCGCTGCTCGCCAGCCTGCAGCCAGCAGAGCGCCGCAAGCTGACCGCCGGCATCGCCCGCAAGCTGCGCCGCAGCCAGCAGCAGCGCATCACAGCCCAGCGCAACCCCGACGGCACCGCTTATGCACCCCGCAAACAGCGCGATCTGCGCGGCAAGCAGGGCAGCATCAGGCGCAAAATGTTCACTCGCCTCAAGGCCGCCAAGTACCTCAAGGCCCGCAGCGACGCCAACAGCCTGGCCGTTGTGTTCCTGTCCCGTGCTGCTCGCATTGCCAGGGTGCACCAGTACGGCCTGCGCGACCGCCCCAACCGCAACGCCCAGCCCGTGCAGTACCAGCGCCGCGAATTGCTCGGCTTTACTGCAGCAGATCTTGATCTGATCCGCGACGAGCTGCTGGCCCAGCTCAGCCAGGGCCTGTAACCCCCGCGGCTACAAGCCCCAGCCCTCGGCAACCTCGCGCACACGCGACACCATCCGGGTATGAACACCACCGACATCACCCGCCGCCTTGATAACCTGCTGCGCCAGGGTACGGTCTACGCCACCGACCCAGCCAAGGCCCGCTGCCGCGTCAAATCCGGCGCCCTGCTGACCGACTGGCTGCCGTACTTTGTGCACCGCGCCGGATCTCGCCGCGATGTCGAGCACCCAACCACCGGCGAACAGTGCCTTGTACTCAGCCCCAGCGGTGAAATGTCCGCAGGCCTGGTACTTGTCGGCATCAACTCTGATCAGTACCCCGCGCCACACAGCAACCCGGCACTGCACAGCAGCCACTTTGCGGACGGCGCATGGTTTGGCTACGACGAAGGCACCCACCGCATGCGCTTTGTGAACGGCCCTACCGAGATCAGCGCAGACCGCACCGCCATCAGCCTGGTCAGCAACGGCAGCTCCATCGTCATCAACGAGTCGGGCATTTTCTTCAACGGCCTGCAGGTCGCCCATGGCGGCGTAAACATCGGCAACACGCATAAACACCCCATCACCGGTGGCAGCTCTGCGCCTGGCCCAACAGGTGGCCCGCAGTGAACGGCATGAGCACCACCGGCAAGCCCATCAGCGGCCTGGAGCATCTGCGCCAGTCCATTGCCGACATCATCACCACGCCCATCGGTACCCGCGTCATGCGCCGCGACTACGGCAGCCTTGCGCCCTCGCTGATCGACGCGCCCCAGAACAACGCCACCACCGTGCGCCTGTACAGCGCCATCACCAGCGCGCTGATGCGATGGGAGCCGCGTGTGCGCCTCAGCCGGGTGGCTATCACCCACACCGCCGCCGGCGCCGCCGTGCTGGATCTTGAGGGTGAAAACACTGAAACCGGCAACGCAGTCAGCCTGCAGGTGCCGCTGCAACTGGGGGCCGCATGAGCGCGTTTACAGGGGTTGATCTATCGCAGCTGCCGCCGCCCGATGTCATCGAGCAGCTGGACTTTGAAACCATACTGGCCAACGTGTTGGCGGATCTGCAGGGGGTGTATCCAGAGTTCGACGCGCTGGTCGAGTCCGACCCGGCCTATAAAGTCGCCGAGGTGCTGGCCTATCGTGAGCTGCACCTGCGGCAACGCATTAACGAATCCGCGCTTGCCACAATGCTCGCCTTTGCCGACGATGCCGATCTGGATCACATCGGCGCCCGCTACGATGTCGCCCGCTTGGTGGTGGATCCCGGCGACGCCAACGCCATTCCGCCGGTGCCGGCCACCCTGGAGCCCAACGACGACTTCCGCCGGCGCATTCAGCTCAGCTTTGAGGCGTTCACCACGGCAGGCTCAACCGGCAGTTACATCTATCACGCGCTGTCTGCCAGCGGCCAAGTGCGCGACGCATCCGCCACCAGCCCTGCACCTACGCAGGTAACTGTCTATGTGCTGTCCCGCACTGCTGACGGCGCTGCCGATGAGTTTCTGTTGGCCGACGTGCTGGCCGCGCTCAACGCAGAACAAGTGCGGCCCATGACAGACCTGGTCACTGTGCTGTCGGCGTCCATCGTTGAATACCAGATCGAGGCAGAGCTCACGCCCTACCCAGGCCCTGACGCCGGCCTGGTTGTGGCTGCTGCGCATGCCGCCCTGCAAACCTACGTCGATAGCGTTCACCGCCTGGGCTACGACGTGACCCTGTCCGGCGTGCTGGCCGCACTGCATAAGCCTGGCGCTCAGCGCGTGCGCCTGATCGGCGCCACCCCGGCAGCTGATGCCGAGGGCAGGCTGCTGGCCATCAGCGATGCCGAGGCCGCCTATTGCACTGCCATCAACATCACCCTGGCCGAGGTGCCCGATGTCTGATGCCTCGCTGCTACCACCCAACGCCAGCGCCGCCGAGCGTGCGCTTGCTGCCAGTGCTGCGCGGCTGACCGCACTGCCAGTACCACACCGCACCCTGCACGACGCAGACACCGCCCCCGAGGCGTTGTTGCCTTGGTTAGCCTGGGAGTACTCCGTAGACGAGTGGGACACCAGCTGGGCAGAAGACCAGCGGCGCGGCGCTATTGCCGCCGCCATTGCCGTGCACCGGCACAAAGGCACCATTGGCGCCGTGCGCGCCGGTTTGGCCGGCATCGGCATCAACGTGCGCGTGCAAGAGTGGTTCGCGCAGATCCCGCAGGGCGAGCCGGGCACGTTCCACTTGCTGATCAACGCGAGCCAGTACCCGGTCACCCTGGAGAACCTGCACCGCGTCATCGCAGTGCTGGAGCAGTCCAAAAACCTGCGCAGCCACATGACCCTGGCCCAGCTCAGCGCCACCACTGTGGCCACGCTGCGCAGCGCTGCCGTCAGCGTCAGCGGGCACGACGTCGGCGTCACCTACGCCGTCAGCAGTCTGGCTCTGCTCATGGAGGCGCAAGCCAACGGCCAAACGCAAACGCAGAACGCTGCCGACCGGCTGCACACCCTTATCAACCAAACAATGCCGGCCGCCGGCTACTGGTAACCACATGAGCCTGTACAACAGCGTTGAACAATTTGAGGCAGACGTCGCTCTGGCGCACCAGATCATCCACGGCGACGAGAACACCACCGCCGAGACCGAGGGCGGCCCCGTTGCCAGCTTTGCCAAGCTGATGGCCGAGCTGCGCGCCAGCGTCGGTGAAGAGTTCGACGCCGCTGCAATCATGCACCGCCTCACTGCGCTGGAGTCCAAACCGGCACCGGTGCCCGTGCAAACGGTCAACGTCAGCCGCGCCCTGGTGCTGGCCGACGCCAGCCGGTATTTGGCAGTAGACAGCGCCACCGCCATCACCCTAACCCTGCCGGCCCAGGCAACCGTCGCCTGGCCGGATAACGCCGAGATCTACATTCAGCAGATCGGCGACGGCCAAGTCACCATCGACGCCAGCGCCGTCACCATCATCACCGAAGAGACGTTGAAAACACGCAAGAAAGGCGCGCCCGTTACCCTCAAGCGCCTTGGCGCAGACCTGTGGACGTTGTTCGGTTCGTTGGAGGCAGCGGAATGATCAGGGGCACTATTGCGGCGTCAGCACCGCCACTGGCACCCCCTATAGAGCTGCCAGAGACCATAGGGGAGGCGGTCGGGGGCGGCTACTACGTCGGCGATCTAACCCTTGTGGATGGTCCCGACGCCGGGGTGTACGCCATCATTTTTGCCCCGCCAACACCCGCCGTCAGCTTGCCATACAAGACCAGCGCAACGGCTACCCCGGGCGCAGATAGTGAGCGCAATGGTGCGAGCAATACCGCTGCAATCATCGCTGATGGGATTGGCGCCTATCCCGCCGCTGAGTTTTGCGTGAACTACTCGCGGGAGGGGTACGAAGACTGGTATCTGCCTGCTCCCGAAGAGGTCAAGCTCGTATGGCTAAATCGTGGCATGCTACCCGCATACAACATGACGACTTACGTCTCCACATCGCTGCAGCAGCAGGTGACAAATTATCGGCGCTGGTTTCTGATCGCTGATTACCCACCGTCCAGTGATCCGGGCACATACCAATCTGTAGCAAAAACAACCTCAACCCGCGTCATTCCCTGCCGTCGCATTCGCAAGCCGTAGGTAACATCATGAACCCATACCGCACAGTCCACACCCCCGCCGGCCTGGCCATGATGGCCGCAGCGCAAGCCAGCGGCTCGCCCATCAACCTGGTGGAAATGGCCGTGGGTGATGGCAACGGCAACCCCGTTGCACCCGAAGACCTCACCACCGGCCTGGTTCGTGAGCGCTACCGGGCCGAGATCAACAGCGCCACTCAGCACCCGGGCGAGCCAAACCGCTGGACAGTAGAGCTGGTTATTCCAGTGTCTGTTGGCGGTTTTGTGATGCGTGAAGCGGGCGTCTTCGACAGCAACGGCACCCTGTTTGCCGTGGCCAACCTGCCAGACGCGCAAAAGCCCGCCGAGGCCGACGGCGCCTACAGCGATACCGTGGTGCGCATGGAGTTTCTGGTCACCAACGCGGACGACATCACGTTCCAGATTGACCCGTCCGCCATCATCGCCACCCGCACCTGGATCATGAACAACGTCACCAGCGCCCAGCTGCTGCCCGGCGGCAACACGGGCCAAGTGCTCACAAAACAGAGCAATGCTGACGGCGATGTTGACTGGGAGGATCCAGACGCCGCCAACGTCACCGTTGATATGATCGAAGAGCGCCAGACCCTCGCTGCAGGCCAAACGCAAATCGACCTGGCCGTCTGCACCACACGCGGGCTGGCGGTGTACATCGAAGGCGTCCGCATCAACCAGGGCCTGCTGGCGGCCGAGTGGGAGAAGAACCCCGCAGACGAGGACGCATCAATCATTCTCGGCAAGAGCTGGCCCGCCGCTACCAAGGTGCTGATGGTTCAGAATGAGCCCAGCAACATGGCCTCGCCCCCGCTGGAGCGCGACCGCAATCTGGCCGACGTGCCAGACAAGGCCGCAGGCCGCACAAACCTGGGCGTGTACAGCAAAGAGGAATCTGATCTGCTTGCCCCAGCGGGCCAGATTGCGTACTTCGCAATGGCCACACCCCCAGCCGGCTGGCTCAAGGCCAACGGCGCACTGATCAGCCGTACCGCTTATGCACGCCTGTTCGCCGCCCTGGGCGAGTCGTTTGGCGCCGGCGACGGCTTTAACACCTTCAAGCTGCCGGATCTGCGCGGCGAGTTTGTTCGGGGGCATGACGACGGGCGCGGCGTGGACATTGGCCGAGTGTTTGGCACCACCCAAGCCGACGCCCTGAAAAGCCACTGGCACGCCACCGACTTTTACGTCTCACCGCCCCGCGTGGGAGGCACCGCAGAAGCGGCCAAGTACCTGCGCTCAGCGCTGCACCCCGTGCAGGATCGGCAGGACTACGTCGGCCCGCGGCAGGACCATTCATCAACCGATGCCACCGGCGGCAATGAAACCCGCCCCCGCAACGTCGCGCTACTCGCCTGCATCAAGTTCTGAGGCCCGCCAATGACCAAAACCGTCTACCAAACAAACCGCGCCGGCCTGCTGCTGGGGCCTGTTGAGGCCGATGAATCCCCGCTGGAACCCGGCGTTTACCTGCTCCCGGCCGGGGCGGTAGAAACCCCGCCGCCGGATGAATGGCCGGACGATAAGTGGCCCCGCTGGACCGGTGCCGCCTGGGCCCTGGTCAACCGCCCGCGCCAACCCGAGCAAACCAGCGCAGCGGCCAAGCTGGCCAGCTTCCTGGCCAACAACCCAGACGTCGCCGCCCTGATCGAGGAGCAACAGCAATGAGCAAGGTTCTGGAAATGTGGGAGCACATGCCCGGCGTTGAAGTGGTCTATGCCGTCAGCGCCACACCGCCGCAGGGCTGGCTGGTCCCCGATGGTTCTCCGCTGGCCGCTGGCACCGCCGACAACCTGCGCGACCTGCTGATCGCCAACGGCAACCCCTTTGGCGTGTCCGGTGCAGATCCGCTGCTGCCAGATCGCAGTGGCGAATCACTGCCCTACATCATCAAAGCCTGATAGCATCAAGGCGCTTAGGTCGAAGTAAGCACCCCGCCTGGCGGGGTTTTGGCTTATCAACATGTGAACGCAAGATGATCAAACCCAACAGAACCCACATTGCCGGTTTGAGGCTCATGCACCATGTGTTCGCGTACAACTTGGCGGCGGGCTCAGCCCCGAGCACAGCCACCCGCAACTGGCTGGAGCTCGCCGAGCAGTCAACCGAGGGAGGCGACGCCATTGAAGAGCTGCGCGCCCTGGCAAACTACATAAAAGAGACCGGCGTGCTGCTGCCAGCGGATGAAAATACAGACCCGGCAGACTACAGCCTGGCCCTGCTGCTGGAGCGGATCGAGGGCAGAATTCAGGCCCTGACGGTCATACCAGAAGCACCACCGCGCTAGCCCCGCGCAGCCCGCACCCTGTACGCCCACCCGCTACAACCCCCACCGCTACCGATTCCCGCGCCCACGCGACAGCATGTCACCTGTCAGCCATTACACAGCGCAGGGAGCAGGTCATGCCCGATTCATATCATCACGGCGTGCGCGTCATCGAAGTCAACCAGGGCACGCGCCCGATTCGTACCATCGCCACCGCTGTCATCGGTATGGTCTGCACTGCAGAAGACGCCGACGCAGCCAAATTCCCGCTCAACACCCCGGTGTTGATCACCGACCCGCTGAGCGCCATCAGTGATGCCGGCACCGAGGGCACCCTCGCAATTGCCCTGGCTGCCATCGCCGCCCAGGCCAGCCCGCTGGTGGTGGTGGTGCGCGTGGCAGAAGGCGCAGACGAAGCGGCCACCACCACCAACGTCATCGGCACCGTCACCGCCGGCCAATACACCGGCCTGAAAGCCCTACTGGCCGCCAAAGCGCGCCTGGGCGTTACCCCGCGCATTATCGGTGTGCCAGGGCTGGACACCGCCGCCGTGACCGCTGAGATGGTCACCATCCTGCAGCAGCTGCGCGCCTTTGGTTACGCCTATTGCCACGACTGCGAAGACAAAGAAGCCGCCGTCGCTTACCGCGACACCTTCGCCGCCCGCGAGCTGATGCTCATCTGGCCCGAGTTCACCCGCTGGGATACCACCACCAACCAAGAGGCAGCAGCCCATGCCGTGGCCTACGCGCTGGGCCTGCGCGCCAAGATCGACCAGCAGGTCGGCTGGCACAAAACCCTGTCCAACGTGGCCGTGAATGGCGTCATTGGCATCAACAAGGACGTGTTCTGGGATCTGCAAAGCAGCAGCACTGATGCCGGCTACCTCAACGAGAACGACATCACCACGCTGATTCAGCAAGACGGCTTCCGCTTCTGGGGCTCGCGCACCTGCTCGGATGACCCGCTGTTCGCCTTTGAGTCCGCCACCCGCACCGCCCAGGTGCTGGCCGACACCATCGCCGAGGCGCACATGTGGGCCGTGGATAAGCCGCTGCACCCCAGCCTGGTCAAAGACATCGTTGAAGGCGCTAACGCCAAGTTCCGCCAGCTCAAGGCGCTGGGCTACGTCATCGACGCCAACTGCTGGTATGACCCGGCCATGAACACGCCGGAAACCCTGGCAGCGGGGCGCCTGCAGCTCGACTACGACTACACCCCCGTGCCGCCGCTGGAAGACCTCACCTTCCGCCAGCGCATTACCAGCACCTATCTGGCCGACTTCGCCAGCCGCATCAACGCCTGATCACCACGCCCCGGCCACGCCGGGGCCCTGGCTTAATTACTGGAGAGCGCCGCCATGGCAATGACCCGCAAATTGAAAAACATGAACCTGTTTAACGACGGCGTCAGCTACGCGGGCGTGGTCAAAAACGTCACCCTGCCGCCGCTCAGCCGCAAGATGGAAGGCTATCGCGCCGGCGGCATGAACGGCCCGGTGAAAAGCGACATGGGCCTGTCTGATGACGGCATCCAGCTTGAATGGACGTGCGGCGGACTGGACCTGCAGGTGTATCGCCAGTGGGGCATCACCACCGTAGATGGCGTACTGCTGCGCTTTGCCGGCGCCTACCAGCGTGATGACACCGGTGAAGTCTCCGCCGTTGAGGTGGTTGTGCGCGGCCGTCATGAAGAGCTCGGCACCGGCGACAGCGCCCCCGGTGAAGACTCCGAGCAGTCCATCACCACCACCTGCAGCTACTACAAGCTGACGGTGGACAACGAAGTCCTGGTCGAGATCGACATCATGAACATGATTGAGATGGTCGACGGGGTAGACCGCCTGGCCGAGCAGCGCGCCGCCATCGGCCTGTAAGTGGTCAGCAACAACACACCCCCGGCGCGCATGCCGGGGCCACCCAGCAAAGGAGCAACCCCCATGGCAAAAGCTGCCCCAACTACCGAAGTGGTCACGCTTGAAACCCCGCTGCAGCGCGGCGAGCAGACCATCACCAAAGTTACCTTGCGCAAGCCTGCTACTGGTGAACTGCGCGGCGTTCACCTGGCCGAGCTGATTCAGCTGGATGTCAGCAGCCTCAGTCGCGTCATTCCGCGTATCTCTGACCCGACGCTCACCGAGCAAGACGTCGCCAAGATGGACCCCGCAGACGCCATTCAGATGGGCCTAGTGGTGGCCGGTTTTTTGGCACCGAAAGCAGTAACGGAGTAGGCCTGCCGGCCAGGGTAGAAGACGCGATGGCCGATCTGGCCGTCGTGTTTCATTGGGCCCCGTCAGACATGGACCACCTCACCCTGACGGAGCTGATGGAATGGCGGGAGCAGGCGCGCAAACGGACAGGAGCGGATAAACATGGCGCGTGATCTCAAGCTGCAATTGGTGCTATCCACCATCGACAAGGTGACCAAGCCACTGAAAGCAATCACCGGCCGCAACAAGGAAGCGGCTGCCGCCTTCAAAGCCACCCGCGACCAGATCAAGCAACTGCACAAACAGCAGAGTGACATCCGGTCCTACCGTCAAGCCAACATCGAGTCGGTAAAACAGGCGCGAGCCCTGCGCGATCTGGCAACCAAGTCCCGAGGTTACACCCAGGCTCTGGAAGATCAACGCCGGGTGCATACCAACCTGCGTAGTAATCTCAAGTCTGCCCAAACCCAGTACAACAAACTGGCCAAAGCGCTGATCGACGGTAAGGGCAATACAGCGGAGTTTCAGCGCGAGCTCGAAAAGGCCAACATCCGCCTCACCAGCGCCCGCCAGGCCTTTGAACGGTCATCTTCATCTATCCGCACTTACCAGACGCGGATCCGCAATGCCGGCCGCGAGACGGACAATTTGACCAAGGCGCAACGTGGCACTCAGGACCGATTGACCACGCTGAAAACCAAACTTGATGCTGCAGGCGTAGGCACCGAAGGCTTGGGGGCCAAGTCTCGACGCCTGCGTACCGACCAAGAGCGACTTAACACCACGCTTAAACAGCAGGAAGACGCCCTCAAGCGTGTAGCTCAGCAGCAGGCCCGTATGGCTCGTGCTCGTAGTTCATACGACCGCGCTAATCAGTTGCGGGGCAACCTGGCAGGCGCTGGCGCGCGGGGTGTAGCAGTAGGAGGGGCCAGTATCTACGGCGCAGCCCGCCTGCTGGCCCCTGGTATTGAGTACGGCGCCCAGATGAGCGAGCTGCAGGCTATCGCCCGGCTCAGCAAGGATGACCCGCGATTCCAGATGCTCAAAGACCAGGCGCGCGGGCTGGGCGCATCCACCGCGTTCAGCGCCAGTGAGGTGGGTGCAGGGCAAACCTTCCTGGCGCGTGCTGGCTTCACGCCGGAGGCGATCAGCGCGTCAATGGCTGACATCCTCAACCTTGCGCTGGCCAACAATACCGACCTGGCGCGCACCGCGGATATTGCCAGTAACATCAGCAGTGCCTTCAAGATCGACCCAGAGGTCGAGGGCAACATCACCCGCGTAGCGGACGTGTTGTCCGGTACTGCATCGCGGGCCAACGTTGACCTGGAAATGCTCGGCGACACCATGAAGTATCTGGGTGGCAAGTCTGATCTGGGCCTTACTCTGGAGCAGGCCGCCACCATGGCCGGCTTGCTCGGCAATATTGGCATTCAAGGCAGCCAAGCAGGTACAACAACAAGGGGCTTGATTAACCGGCTGACCGCTCCCGCCAAGGCGGGCCGGGAGGCCATGGAAGAGCTTGGTCTGCAGGTGGCCGACGCAGAGGGCAACATGCGCGAGTTGCCATCCATCCTGCGGGACATTAACAACGCCACCCGTGACATGGGCAACGTCCAGCGCCAAGACATCCTCACCCGGATTTTTGGTGTTGAGGCGGGCTCAGGTAGCGCTGAGCTCGTGAGCCTCATGTCGGATGGCGGGCTAGATCGGCTGCTGGCCCAGCTGCACAACGTGCAGGGCGAGAATGCACGCATGGCTGAAACTCTAGCGGACAACGCCGGCGGCGACCTCAAGGGCCTGAGCAGCGCATGGCAGGAGATAGGCATCAGCCTGACCGACACCAACGATGGGCCCCTACGCGAACTGATTCAGAACCTCACTTCCGTCTTGCGCGGTGTGGGCCAGTGGATCAAGGAGAACCCAGAGTTGGTAGCCAAGCTAGCCACTGCTGCCGCCGTTATTGCCGGGCTGGTTGCCGTTGGCGGGTCGCTTCTGGTGGTGCTGTCGTCAATCATCGGCCCGTTTGCCCTACTGCGTTACGGGCTCACCATTCTGGGCGTTAAGGGCGGCTCAGCCATCGGCATCATCAAGGGCCTGGGCGGTGCGCTCACCTGGGCAGGCCGTGCCGTGCTGTGGCTGGGCCGGGCGCTCATGCTCAACCCCATTGGCCTGGCGATCACCGCCATCGCCCTGGGCGCCTACCTGATTTACAAGCACTGGGACAAAATCGTCCCTTACTTCAAAGGCCTGTGGGCAGAGATCAAAGCCGGGTTTAACGGCGGCTTTGCCGGCATCGCCGAGCTGATTGTCAACTTCTCCCCGGTGGGGCTGTTCTATCGCGCCTTTTCTGCCGTGATGCGCTACTTCGGGGTAGAAATGCCCGAGCGCTTCACCGACTACGGCCGCCAGATGCTGGCCGGTTTGGTCAACGGCATCACCAATGGGCTGGGCGCAGTCAAGTCAGCCATCACCAACGCCGGCGGGCAGATGATCGGCTGGTTTAAAGACAAGCTGGGCATTCACTCACCAAGCCGCGTGTTTGCCAGCCTGGGTGACGACACTATGGCCGGGCTGCAGCGCGGCCTGCAGCGCAGCCAGGGCGGCCCGCTCAACGCCGTGCTGGGCGCAGGGCAGGCCATGGTCAAGGCCGGTGCGTTGGCCCTGGGTATTGGCGGGGCAGGGCAGGCTGTTGCCATTGATAGCCGCCCACCGATTAGCGCCGGCGGCGGCCCGTCCGTGGTTGTCCAGGGCGACACCCTGCACATTCAGCTCACCGCCCCGGCCGGGGCCGACCTGGCCCAGATTGAGCAGCTATTCAACCGCCTGCTGGATCAGCGCGAGCGCCACAAGGCCGCGCGCGTCCGCTCGGCTCTGTCAGATTACGACTGAGGCACACACCATGATGATGGCCCTGGGGCTGTATGTGTTCAGCCTGCACACCGCTGCCTATCAAGACTTTCAACGGCAAACCAACTGGCGCCACCCCAGCAGCTCCAGAGTGGGCGCGGCACCTGCCCGGCAGTACGTCGGCAAAGGCGAAGACACCATCACGTTGTCTGGCCTCATCGTGCCCGAGATAGCCGGCGAACGGCTGTCGCTCGACGCCCTGCGGCTCATGGCAGACACCGGCCACGCCTGGCCGCTGGTGGAGGGCACCGGACGCATTTACGGCGTGTGGGTTATCGAGAGCATCAGCGAAACCGCCACCCTGTTTTTTAAAGATGGGGCCCCGCGCCGTATTGAGTTCACCCTTACCCTGCAGCGCGCTGACGACACCCAGATCGAGCTGCTGGGTAGCCTGCTCAGCACCGTGCTGGACATCATCCGATGATCACCGCACCCCGGCACCCGGCCCCAGCCTTTCGCCTGGCGGTGGATGGCGTAGACATCACCCCCAAGGTCAACAACCGCCTGATCAGCCTCACCCTGACCGACAACCGGGGGCTAGAGGCGGACCAGCTAGACATCAGCCTGTCAGACCACGACGGCCGCCTCAGCATCCCGCCGCGCGGTGCCATCATCAACCTGTGGCTGGGCTGGAGCGACACCGGCCTGGTCAACAAAGGCACCTACACCGTGGATGAAACCGAGCACAGCGGCACCCCCGACGTGCTCACCCTGCGCGCCCGCTCGGCAGACTTGCGCGCAGGCTTCACCCGCAAGCGGGAACGCTCATGGCACGGCGTTACCCTGGCAGACGTGGTGCGTACCATTGCCCAGGCCTACAGCCTGCAGCCAGTTATTGATTTGGTGCTGGGCGCGGTGGGCCTGGCACACCAGGATCAAGCCAACGAATCAGACGCCAACCTGCTCACCCGCCTGGCAACCGAGCATGACGCCATTGCCAGCGTCAAAGCGGGGCGCCTGTTGCTGCTGCCTGTTGGGGCCAGCCAAACCGCCAGCGGGCTGGCCCTGCCGCACATCAACCTCACCCGCAAAGACGGCGACGGCCACCGCTGGCTGGCTGCAGACCGCAACAGCTACACCGGCGTGCGGGTGTACTACTACAACCCCAACAGCGCCGAGCGGCTGGAAGCGATCATCGGCACAGAGGACAACCTCAAAACCCTGCGCCACATTGCAGCCGACCAGAGCAGCGCCCTGCAGGCCGCCCGCAGCGAGTGGCAGCGCCTGCAGCGCGGGTCCGCCACCCTGTCGTATACGCTGGCCCGTGGCCGCCCCGATCTGCTGCCCGAAATGACCTACAGCCTGCACGGCATCAAGCAGCAGATCAGCGACGTGGTGTGGCTGTGTAGCCGCGTCATCCACAACCTGACCGACAGCGGGTACACCAACAGCCTGGAGCTGGAACAGCAGCTGGCCAGCGATGATGACCTGGCTGCACTGGTAGATGAGCAGTACACCGGCGTAGTGGCCTGGTACCGCGATGAGGATGGAGCACAACAGAAGGTAACCGAAGGGGATCAGGCAAGCCCGCTACGCCTGACTCACCTCTATGCGAGCAAGGCTAGCGCAGAGCGGGCCGTGAAGCGGGAGTGGGAGCGGCTAAACCTGGAGTAGTGGCGCGGTCAAGCCACCGTTGTGGTGCTATGGCTCGCGGCCTCTGCGTCTTCTTTGGCTTGTGCCTTGGTGCGGTACTGGTCAATGCCCCAGTCAATCAGGTTGGCGGTCACGCGCTTGCACCAGCCTATGTCATAGACGTGCTCTTCCACCTCGTCCCTGTCAAAGGTAGAGCGAATCACATCATTGGTGGCAATCAGGTTAACCATCACGCGGTCTGCTGGTTCGTCTGCCTCAATGCGCCGTATCTGGTGCCGCACGTCGGCCAGCAGCTCTGGTGTTACCTGCTGGGCGTCCAGCACACCCAGCTGCTCCAAAAACCGCTTGCGCAAGTCGTTGTGCAGCCAGGCGTGTTGGCCGGTACCCACCACCAGGTCAAAGGCAGACATCACCGTCACCACCAGGGCAAAAGCGATGCTCAACCTTGGGTCAGCCTGGTTAATCAAGCTGGTTAGTGCTGCAGATCCAAACACCACGCCAACAAACGACGTTATGCGCTGCCACTTCAAAAAATAGGCAGAACGGCGCATGTGATAACGCACACACCGCTGCAGATAGAAGCGCAGGTCGTAAAGGTCGTCGTCTAGCGTGGAGTCAGTCATTTTTTGGGGCCGGGCCTTGGTGTTGGTCTGCTTTCCATGATTGTAGTGTCTTTATTGGTTTGTATCCTCCCGCTCGAATCATCGCTGCGGTGATGGCTGCCGCCATCGCGGGAATCGTTGCTAGGTCTTGGACTCGGTGTGTTCTGAGGCTTCTTATCGTCAGCCATGGTTGCTCCTTTTTATTGCGGGTTGGTTGGGTGTTTCACTTGTAACTCTTGTTCCCGCCCGAGGTCAGGCAGTAGCGCCCGCCGCGTGGGCCTGTGCACAGCTGGTTGCCGCTACATGGGCAGGCAGAGCCAGTGGCGGGCTGAATTGTCTGCTGGCTGCTGCCACCAAAGTAGCTGCGGCAGTCTCTACGCGAGCCGCTGGCGGTGCCGTCGTTGCACACAAACGTTGCACCTTCACAGTGGGAGATCCCGCCCTTACTGCCAGAACAGGGTGTGTTGGCAGCCTGCCCGTGACTGGCCAGGGCCATTAGGGTGACCAACAGCATTGCAAAGCGCATGGACCTAGCCCCCTATCTGTACCCAGCCCATCATTGCCATGACCATGACGCTGGTTTCCTTCACGCTCTGATTGGCGAACATGCGTTCATTCTGTGCGGAGTCTGGGTCGGGCGCGAAGGCGTCATCCAGCTGGGTCACCAGCTCGGCAGCTAGCGGCTTGTAATCGTCAATTTCATTGACGCGCCCAGCGATCTGCGGGCTAAGGCTGCCAACATTGTTGAGCCTGGCCAAAATGTCGCCGGCGGTGGCCAGCTTGTCAGCGTAGGCAGCCTTCTGCCAATCAAGCCCAGTAGCATCATGTAGCGTGCCACCTTCATACCATTGCGGCGCTGCCGGAGCTTGGGTGTCGGCGTTGGCGGTACTGTTATCTGATGGTCCGGAGAGCAGGCTCCAGATTCCCCAGCCGATAAGCGCCAGGAAGGCAAGGTAGATCAAGCCGGCGATGCGAATTCCTTTGTAGGCAGCGCCATTAATGGCGCCACAGTTCGGGCAGGTCTTTGCGCTCGTAGCTACGTCGTGCTTGCACTCTTTACATTGCGTCATGGCCATAGGTGGCATCCTTGTCTGTTCTGGCTGGTCAGCCAGTTTGTTTTTGGTTCACCGCTGATTGCGCAAGCGCATTGGTCAGGCGCTGTACCGCCGCCCGGTCCTCCTCAGGGAGGGACCGAAAGTTATCAAGTACCGCTGATTCCCGTTCGCTGAGTCCCTCCGCTGGTCTCGGCATCCGTTGCCCTGTGAGTACATAAACCACGTCAAATCCATGTGCGTGAAGGCTCTGCAGCTTGTCGCTTGGTATCGCTGTTTCCTTCTCCCAGCGGGCAACCGTCTTTTGGTTCACCCCCAATAAATCCGCCACGTCGAACTGACTGAGCCCCAGGCTTTGCCGTTCGATGCGTAACCGACCAGACAAATCTGTCTCATCAGACTTGTTCATGGTGCATATATGTCCTATATTCGTCTTACACAGTTAATGACTCTGTATTGGTCTGGCGCGGCAACGCCACCCAATACCCCACAGGAGAGAGCCCCATGCACCGCAACACCTCATCACCACCGGGCGCCGCGCGTTTGCTTGCACCTGCAATCAGTCTTACACAATGCAAGGGACTATAAGCCATGACCCAGCACAGCACCACCGCCGAGCCCATTAGCCGCTCCCCATCCCCCAAGGGCTGCAACAAACCCTTGATGACCCATCTCACTCAACCAGAGCGCCGCCAGCTGGAGCAGATCGCCTCCCTGGAAATGCGCTCGCTGTCCGCTACCGCGCGCCTGCTCATTGTGCAGGGCATGCAGCAGTACCAGGCCGCGACCGAGGCCGGTGCGGCGGAGGTATGACGCCATGTACGCCGACCAGAAACGAGTGCGCGACAACCGCCTGACCATCCGCCTGGACGACT
>Ga0066860_10000008_pt1 | contig 144894 bp, 169 predicted proteins | sample ETN07SmetaG_FD_65601 | JGI IMG/M metagenome (GOLD analysis project Ga0066860, IMG submission 65601) | Marine microbial and viral communities from oxygen minimum zone, Eastern Pacific Ocean - ETNP2014F14-07SV275 | ecosystem: Environmental > Aquatic > Marine > Oceanic ... | reverse complement strand
GCTAGCTGACTACCAGGGCGACCAGCTCGGTTCCCTGGTGCGTGAGCTGGTCATGCGTGAGGCGGTGACGGTGCTGGGCACTGAGCCCAGTGTCGCGCAGCCCCCGGCCTGATCGAAGCCGCTAAATGTCAGACGAAAAGATGCCCAATCTTCAAATCACCCTGTCCGATGACCAACTGGCGCTACTGGAAGAGGTGCGCCGGCACCAAGGCCTGGAGAGCGTTGAACAGGCCGCCGAGTGGCTAGCCAAGACGGCGTTGCGCAAAGCCGCCCGGCGCACCAGCGGGCGAGGGCGGGCGCTTTACCAGGTACGGAGCAAAGACCAGTGAGCAGCACCTACAACCAAGTGTGCCCAGCCTGCCGCAGCAAGCTGCGCATTCGCACCTCAGAGGGCCAAACGGCCTGTTTCCGTACCGTGTATTACGAGTGCACCAACCTGATTTGCGGCGCCAAGTTCAGTGGCACCCAGAGCATTGATTACCAGCTCAGCCCGTCCGGGCTGGAACAGCCCCTAATTCAGTTGCCGGTCGCCCCGCACATGGAGCGCATGCGCGCCTTGCGCTTCTCCCAGCCGGCCGCTGACCAGGCAGACCTGTTTGATACCGAGGAAAGCACCAATGCATAACAACAAAGAAACTCTGCAGGCGGCCGCCGTTGGCTTCCTGCAACGCCACGCTGGCGAGCACGTCGGCAACGATGAAGGGTTGTTTCTGCGCACGGTTGAGCACCTGCAGCGGGTGTTTGGTGCCAGCCAGGCAGAGGCGGAGAACAGCACCGCGCAGGCGATGGCTGATGCACACGCTGGCGGCGTGCTGGCCAACCTTGCCCAGGCCTACATCAGCGGGCTGTCGCAAGGTATGGGCGCCAGTGCTCAGGTGCACGCCACTACTAACCACCTGCTGGCCTCGGTGCTGGGTATCACCCGCCAGCAGGCCGAGAACGCAGCAGCCCAGGCCTACGCCCAGCGCGTGCACTGCTCGCCGGTGTATGCAGACCTGTCCAGCTCCACCAGTGAACTGGTGATGCTGCGCGACACCGCCAGCGGCCTGACCTACGCGCTGCCGGTGGAGCACATCCGCCAGGTGATGCTGAGCAAGCGCTGCCCCGCGCTGCACGTCGTCCACTGATCGAGGCCGCCGCCATGCGCATTGAGCTGGAGCTAACCCCGCAACAGGTCCACGCGCTGCTAGAGGCCGCGCGGCAACAGTACCGGCTGCGTTACCAGGACGAGTTCTGGAAGGAGCGTTACAGCCATCTGCCCCACGGCCTGCGCCACGGCAGCATTCTGGCCCACTGCCCGGATATGGCGGCCAATAAAAAACTGCTGGGAGCCCTGGTCCATGCCCTAGGCCAAGACACCCAGCCGGCACGAGTTACCCCATGAATTACGACCTCTTAAAAGAGATAAGCCGGCGGATCGCCAACGACTTCGGGCTCAAGAAAGGGAAAAAGGATAAATGGCTGCAAGGCGGCACCTGCCCTGTCTGCAAGCACAAAGAGCTGTACGCCAACGCAGAAGCACCGTGGGTGCTGTACTGCGGCCGCCTGGATAAGTGCGGGGCCAGCATCTACATCAAAGAGGAATACCGCGAGCTGTTCGACGACTGGTCCGCACGCTACCAGCGCACAGAGGCCGACCCGGTAGCCGCTGCCCGCGCCTACCTGGAGTTTAGCCGCGGCTTTGACCCCAGCATGATCAAAGGCTGGTACAGCCAAGAGACCTACCACGACCGCAAGTTGAACATTGCATCCGAGACCGTGCGGTTTGCACTGCCCGGCGGCGGCCATTGGGAGCGCCTGATAGACCGGCCAGCACGCTTTGGCAAAAAGAAGGCCATGTTCAAATACGGCTCTGATTACCAGGGCCGCTGGTGGATCCCGCCGTGCATTGACCTGATGGAGGTCAAACAGCTGTGGATTGTAGAGGGCATTTTCGACGCCATCGCCCTGCTGCATGCCGGCATCAGTGCCGTGTCAATCATGAGCTGCAACAACTACCCCGGCACCGAGCTGGCTGCGCTGGCCGAGCTGTGCACCGCCAATGGCAAGCGCCGGCCGGAACTGGTGTGGGCGCTGGATGGCGACAACGCCGGCCAGCGGTACACCAAGAAGTGGGCAGCGCAGGCAGAAAAAGACGGCTGGAGCTGTGTTGCGGCGCAGATCCCGTTCCGGGAAGAAAAGCGCGATTGGAATGACCTCTGGCTGGCCAAGCGGCTGGAGAAAGAGCACCTGGAGGAGTACCGCTACCACGGCAACCTGCTGCTGGCCAAAAACGCCAGTGAGAAAGGGCTGCTTATGTACACCTGGCGCGAGCAGCACGAGTTCTATTTCACCTTCGACAACCGCATGTACTGGTTCAAGCTGGATCTGGGCAAGTACAACAAGGCGATGGAGGATCTGCAGAATTCAGAAGACCCGACCATTCGTGTGGCGAACAGCGACCAGCTGCGCGAACGCGCCCTGGAGCAGTCCGGCGGGGTGGTGCAGATCGCCAACTGCAGCCCGCGCGCCCTGTACTTCCAGCGCAATGAGGTGACGGACGAATCCTGGTACTACTTCCGGGTGGACTTTCCGCACGACGGCGGCAGCGTGAAAAACACCTTCACCGGCGCCCAGGTGGCGGCGGTGGGGGAGTTCACCAAGCGGCTGTTGAGTGTGGCGGCCGGGGCCATGTTTACCGGCAGCCCGCTGCAGCTGCAGCGCATCATGCAGGACCAGCTGTACAACATTAAAACCGTCCAAACCATCGACTACATCGGTTACAGCAAGGAATACCAGGCCTATCTGCTGGGGGATCTGGCAGTTAAGGGCGGCCAGCTGTTCAAGGCCAACAACGAGGACTTTTTCGAGTTCGGCAAGCTGCGCCTGAAAAGCCTGCTCAAGACCATACCGATCGACGCCAACACCAATGACGCCACCTACCAGGCGGACTGGTTTAACCACCTCTGGACCTGCTTTGGCGCCAAGGGCGTGATTGCCCTGGCGTTCTGGACTGGCTCGCTGTTTGTTGAGCAGATCCGCGAGCGCTATGCGTCGTTTCCCTTTCTGGAGGCCACCGGCGAGGCCGGCGCGGGCAAATCCACCCTGCTGCAGTTTCTTTGGAAGCTGCTGGGCCGTGACTACGAGGGGTTTGACCCCAGCAAATCATCAGTAGCGGGCCGCTCCCGCGCCATGGGGCAGGTATCCGGCATGCCGGTGGTGTTGCTGGAAGGCGACCGCAGCGACCCAGACAAGGCCCACGCAAAATCCTTTGACTGGGACGAGCTGAAAGACTTTTTCGGGGGCGGCACCCTGCGCACCAGGGGCCAGAAAACCGGCGGTAATGAAACCTATGAACCGCCGTTCCGGGGCAGCATCTGCATCAGCCAGAACGCCAGCGTGGTGGCCTCTGAGGCCATCATGACGCGCATCGTCAAGTTGCATTTTGTGCGCCCGGTGGTCACCGAGCAAAGCCGGGCATCAGCCGACACCCTCAACATGCTGCAGATCGAGGACGTCAGCCATTACCTGATTAAAGCCCTCAAGGCAGAGGCCAGCATTCTGGCCACCTTCGCCGAGCGCGTGGCGCACTACGAAACCGAGTTCCGCGCCATGCGCCAGGTGCGCGTTGAACGTATCGGCAAAAACCACGCCCAGATCATGGCGCTGGTGGAATGCCTGCAGCAGCTCACACCTATTACCCGCGCCCAGCTCGACGAGGTGTATGTGACCCTCAGACAAATGGCCGAGCAGCGCCAGGAGTCGATCAACGCAGACCCGTCAGAGGTGGCCGAGTTCTGGGAGGTCTACGACTACCTGCAATCCACCAGCCAGGATCCGGTGGTCAACCACGCAGCTGACCCAGGGCTGATCGCTATCAACCTCAACGAGTTCGCCAAGCTGGCCGCCAACCACCGCCAGCCACTGGCCGAGCTCAAGGATCTGCGCCGCCTGCTCAAAGACAGCCGCACCCACAAATACATCGACACCCGCCCGGTGCACAGCGTCATCCGCTCCCGCCAGCCCAATGACGCCTTTGAAGCCCGCGAGAGCAAACCAACCACCGTCAAATGCTGGGTATTCAAGGCCGGCACTGACAGCAAGTAACAGGGGCGGCAACCCCTGCAAATCACCAAAGGAGAGAACCCTATGAAATTGAATGTAATCACCGGCCCGCGCGGATGCGGCAAAACCACCCAGCTCAACACCCTGCTGGAACAGAACCACAACAACACATGCGGCAAAGTCCTGTGCGCACAGGACTACAGCGTGGCCGCTCTGGTTCGGGAGATCCAGACCCAAGCCGAGGCAGGGCATAGCGTTGTTTTGATTGATGACTGCAATACCCATCAGCTCCACACGCTCAAAAAGGTTGGAAAAATCAGCGGTCTCACGATCCACGCGGCTGAAGAAGCTGCAGCCTAAATAGGCATAAAAGCAGGGCGCCGGGGGCGGCAACCGCCGGCGCTTTCACCACCAAAGGAGAGAACCCCATGACATTCAAAGTTGACGACACCAGCGCCAAGCCCACGCCAGAAAAAGGCGCGGTGGCCGCGCACCTGGCCCAGATGCTGGCCGAGCAGGAACAACATCGCCAAACCCGCCGCGCTGCAGGCCTCAACGCACTGCAGCGTCTGGTGCCTATCGCCCTGGGGCACACCGGGCAATGCCGTGTGGTAGGGCGCTTTCTGCTGGGCCTGTACAACGGCCCGCAGTACCGCTTTGACCTCACCGATCTGCGCCTGCTGGACACCCCGGTGCATGAGGACTGCCTGAAAGTGCTGATGCTCGACCACTCGCCAGAGCATGAGGTGCACGAATACGTCAAAGACGGCCACGCCAAATGGCAGCAGCTGATCAGCATGTGGGGGCGCAATGATGACTGAGCAGCAGGCAGCGGCCGTTAACCCGTTCTACGCCGGCAGCTACGCCGGCCACCCCTACTACTGCGTGGACGCTGCCGACCGCATCCGTCGGGCCCGCGAGTTCACCGCAGAGCAGTGCCGCGCAGCATTGGCCGTGCCTGATCTGCAAAAGGGGGTAGTCACCGCGCTGAATCGCCGCCTGGGCCTGCTGAAACGCCAGGGCCGAGCGTAAGAAGGTGGCGCCGGGGGGCGGCAACCCCCCAGCGCCTGCCACCACCAAAGGAGAGAACCCCATGCAACAGCATGACATTCAAGGCAGCAGCGCTGCAGAGAGTAGCAGCACCAGTAACATCAAGCGATACAAGGTCAGCCAAACATGCGGCGACCACGAAGTCTGGTTGGAGGTAGACCATGACATTCTGACGCCAGATCGGGCCAAGTTGATTAACCAGTTTTGGAGTGGTTCACAAGAGCGGATATCCGGAGAAAACGGCGACGAAGTAAAGGCGGTGATCCGATTGGCTGGGATCCACGCATGTGGCGTCATCCTTGCGGATAGCCTGGATGGCTCCAGGTATGACAGCAGCGCCGAGGCTGTGCGAGCCTGGTCTATGAATTTTCATGCCCAAGATGGTTGGGGAGGGGAAATTCATACTCCCTTTGGCTGGTGCGGGATCCGCATTGTGGCGGCTACCGTCGAGTGTCCGGGCTTTGACGAATTTGAAGTGCGGGAGGTGGCCAATGGGTAATCAGGATAGGATCCAGGCCAAGCTGCGAAAATTGTTGGCATTGGCTGAGCGCGGCGTTGGTGGCGAGAAAGAAACAGCCCGCCGCATGCTGGAAACAATGCTTAAGCGCCATGGCTTGAAGCTGGAGGACCTGGCTGATCAACGCAGGAAGATTCAGTGGTTTCCTGCAAAAAGTCGATTTGATAAGAAGTTGGCCGCTCAGATAATGGCCAAGATCTGCAATACGGATAACCCTGGCGTTTACTCAGCAAAACGCAATTCGCATTTAGTGGGTGTTGAAGTTACCCCAGCGGAAGCCATTGAGTTTGAGCTGCACTATGACGTACTACGCAAAGCATTGGTTGAGCACTTCGATGTTGCTTACCGCGCATTCATTCAAGCCAACAGGCTGTTTTCTTCCATTCCATCCGATCCAGACGAAGCCAGACCTACGGAAAAGGACTTGAAGGTAATGATGATGGCAGCCACCACGGAAGCAACGCAGGTTGCACGGCGGCTTGAGCGCGGGGAGGCTGCCCTATGAACCATCACGTCGAAAAGGCCAAAGCTGTGATGGAGGCAGCGCAGCGGAACCTGTCGAAGCTGACCGAGGCTGCGTATCCACGCGGAACCGTAGTGGTCTGCCGCCTGGCTGGTTACACCGTAGAACTGGTGGTGCGCGGGCGGCGCGGCTCTGACTGGGCTAGCCCTGGCCAACTGGTCGGCACCAACACCAAGACCGGGAAGCACCGCACCTTTGCCGATGCGGACGTGGTTCGTGTGGTGTACCGGCCGCCAGTGACCGGCATCGCCGAGGTGATGGCAGCGGTTGAACCGGAAGAGCTCGACCAGGTGGCTTGGATGGACCAGCACGGCCGCCTGCACACCGATACCAACAACGCGCTTGAAGAGGTGCACCAGGAGCTGGCCAGCGTCACCGCCGAGCGTGACCAGGTGCTGCAGCTGCTGTACGAATCCCGCCACTGTCGCCGCGCCGCGCCATACGACTTCACCGACCTGCTGCAGCGCATGGATCAGGTGCTGGCTGGCTATCAGCCGGGGGTGGCTCATGGGTGATCTTTTCTACCTTCAAGACAGCCGCAGCTATGTAGGGAATGATCTGCTGTTCTGGGCTAAGGATGGGTGCGGTTACACCACCGACGTCAGCAAGGCAGAGGTGTACAGCCGAGAGGAAGCCCAGCAACAACACAACAGCCGTGAAACTGATATTCCTTGGCCTAAAGACTACATAGACCAGAAGACACGGCCGGCGGTTGATCACCAGTATGTGCGCCGCGACGATGCGTTGAAGGGTTCCGGCATTGCGCTGCAGAAGCCGCCAAAGCCGGTGCGGCAGCGGTATCGTTGTAGCCACTGCGGTGTATTCCTGGCGCTGCATGTGTACTACGCAGGCGACTGCAGCCGCTGTGGCGGGAGTAACTCGCCATGACAGAAAACCCAGTCAAGCAACAGTTGCTGGAATCAGAGGCCCGCGACTGGATTCGCCGAGGCTATCGCACGCCGGAGGCCTTGGAGCAACTAAAAGCCATGCTCAAGGAACGGCGCCGATCGGAGGCGGCCATCATTAAGCTGGTCGATGAAATGCGCGCTCAGTGGAAGTGCCGGGCCGAGTGGCTGACGGGAGGGCAGGGCGGTGGCTGATAAAGAAGCTATGATGGCCCGGCTATCCCCAGGGCAAATTCAACTGGCGCAGATCCTTGCCGACGCCTGGCTGGCTAAGCAGCGGGCTCTATCAACCACTGATCGGTCTAACAATGAGAACAGCAATTTACGCTCGGTTCAGCTCGGACAAGCAGAGCGAAACCTCCCTAACTGATCAGGTCAACCTATGCCAGTCCCGCGCTATGCGCGAGGGCTGGCAACTGGTGGCCACCCACACCGACACCGCCTTGTCAGGATCCACTCAAGTAGCAAGCCGCCCCGGCGGCAAAGCCCTGCTGGCCGATATGCTGGCCGGGCGTTTTGACGTGCTGCTACTGGAAGGGCTCGACCGCCTGGCGCGTGACCAGGTAGAGCAGGAATCCGTAGTCAGGCGCATGGAGCATCGCGGGATCCGCATTATCGGCTTGGCCGACGGCTACGACTCACAGCACCAGGGCCGCAAGGTCATGCGCGGGGTGCGCGGCCTGATCAACGAACTGTACCTGGACGACTTACGCCACAAGACCCAGCGCGGCATGCATGGCCAGGTTGACCGGGGCTACATCGCCGGCGGCAAGTCCTACGGCTACGACATCGTTAAAGACGAGACCGGCAGCCGCTACGTTATCAATGAAGAGCAAGCCCACTGGGTGCGCTGGATCTTCCAGCGCGCGGCCAACGGTCACCCATACCGGCACATCGTCTACGAGCTCAACGCCAAGGGCGTGCCAGCCCCGCGCGGCGACTCTTGGGCCGTGTCTGCGCTGTACGGCAACCCCCTGAAAGGCGCGGGCGTGGTCAACAACCAGCTGTATGCCGGCACCTATGTCTGGAACCGCTCGCAATGGATCAAGGATCCAGACACCGGCAAACGCCAGCGGGTAGACAGGCCGCGCCATGAATGGCGTGTGGTTGAGGTCCCCGAGCTGCGCATTGTTGATCAACAAACCTGGGACCGGGTGCGGGCGCGCATTGACGCAGGCCGGGGGCCAGACGGTCGCAAGCAGTCATTGCGGCCGCGCTCCGCGATCCTCAGCGGGGTGCTGCATTGCCCGCACTGCGGCGGGCCGCTCAGCAGTCAGGGGCACAGCCGCTACGGCTGTACCCGTGGCCACGACAGGGGGCCGACCGTGTGCCCAGGCTTCACCGTCGGCCGCAAACGCCTGGACCGCCGTATGCTGTCGGTGGTGCGCGATGAAATGTTGACCGATGAAATGGCGCAGCTGTGGCGCCAGCTGGTGATCGAGGGCGCGCAGCAGGCAACCCCCGCCGCGTTGGAGAGCCTGCAGGCCCGCCGCGAATCACTGCAGCAGCAGCTGGCCAACCTGATCGAGGCCATCGCACAGGTGGGCATTTCCGCCGCCATCGAGCAGCGCATCAGGCAGGCCGAGCGCGAGCTGCGCACGCTAGATCATGAGATCGCCCAGGCCAACGTCAACCCGCTGCAGAACGTGGATCTGCACAGGGAGTTTTTGGCGTTAAAGATGGACTTTGAGAAGGCGCTGATGACCAGCCCCATTGAAGCGCGCCGAGCCGTTAAGGACATTCTGGGCGTGGTTAAGCTGGAGGTCAGAGAGGCGGAATTGTGGGCCCACATAGAAACCGGCCCCGCACTGCAAATAGCAGTCGGGGCCGAGGTCTGTAGTGTTGGTTGCGGGGGCAGGATTTGAACCTACGACCTTCGGGTTATGAGCCCGACGAGCTACCAGACTGCTCCACCCCGCGTCAGAGGTCGCCATTCTACGGATTCACGGATGGCTGTCAAGCAATTGATGGAAAAAGATTTTTTTATTTCCACTGAATCAGTTTGCAAGGCCTTTCACTCGCGGTTGCGGGTTGCTGACGCTGTAACGTCCGCTATCGGCATCACGGCTGACGCAGGCCACGGCAACGTCCGGATCGTGAGTAAAAACCAGCCGCCCGTTGACCGCGATCAGGCTGTCGAGCAAGGCCTCTTTCTCCTCGATCAGGGTTTCAGGGAAACGGTCGTAGCCCATGGTGATCGGCAGGTGCACCCAGGGTGCGCCGGGAATCAGATCGCCCGGGAACACGACCGGGCCGTCGGGCATGTCGATGATCGGAATCATCAGGCCGGGGGTGTGGCCATCGCTGAAGCGCAGGCGCCAGTCCGGGCCGAGGGTTTTCGACTGTTTGCCATCGTCAACCAGCTCCAGTCGGCCGCTGTCTTCCAGCAGCGTCAATAGCTCCGGAATGAACGAGGCCTGATCGCGCGGGTGCGGGCGACGTGCCCGTTGCCAGTGGCGCAGGCCGGTGACAAAGGTGGCGTTGGGGAACAGCAACTGCGCCGGTTGGCCTTCCTGCCAGGCGCTGAGCAGTCCGCCGGCATGGTCGAAGTGCAGGTGGGTGAGCACTACCACGTCGATATCGGCGTCGGTCAGGCCGATATCAGCCAGGCTGTCGAGCAGTACATGGCGGTCTTCAACCACCCCGTAGCGGGATTTCAGGTTGGGCGCAAAAAAGGCGCCGATGCCGGTTTCAACCAGAATGTTGCGGTCGTCTTCCTGCACCAGCATGGCCCGGCAGCTTAGCGCGATCCGATTCTGGTCGTCGGCGTCGACCCAGCGGGACCAGAGGGCCTTGGGCGCGTTGCCGAACATGGCGCCGCCATCCAGGCGTTGGCTGTTGCCTTCCAGCGTGGTGATTGTGCGCATGGCTGGTCGCTCCTGTGTGGGGTGTTTATGTAAGAAGGCGGCGCAGTGGCCGCCTTTCTTGAAAAGAATCAAAGGCTGAAGGTGTAGCCGATGATCACGCGGTTCTCGTCGATGTCGCTGCCGAAGGTGCTGCGGTAGGTCGCATTGCGCCAGTGCAGGGACAGGTTCTGCAGCGGGCCGCTCTGCACGGTATACATCACATCGCTGTTGCGTTCCCACTCGTTGTGACGACTATTCGCGACTTCAATATTGCTGCCATGGGTGTAGCGATTCATCAGCTTGAGGCCCGGCAGGCCCAGATTGGCAAAGCTGAGGTCGTGGCGCAGCTGCCAGCTGCGTTCATCACGGTTGGCGAAGTCGTTGATCTGCACCAGGTGCGTAAGGAAGGGGTCGGTGCCACTCAGGTAGGCGAAACCGGTGTGACCTTCCATCTGCTGGTAGCTGCTGGTGAACTTGTGCATGCCCGCCTGCCATGACAGGGTCGCGCTGCTCATGTGGTTGTCGATGTTGCTGCGCCCGGCGTCGCTGCTGTCGGCATAACGCAGGTTCAGCGCCAGTGTGCCGTTGCCCAGCGGCTGGCTGTGGTTGAACACCAGGTAATGCTGGCGGTAGATCGACTGCAGCTCGCCGTAGTGGTAGCTGAGCTTGGTCGCGTCGCGGACAGTCCAGGTGGCGCCGGCAAAGTCGAAGGCGTCGCTGTCCTGCTTGCCGCTCACGACCACGTTGCGCGCGCCGCCCTGTACCGGGCGCATGTCCTGATAGTCGGAGGAGTCGCGCAGGTTGATGGCATCAAAGCGGCCCAACTCCAGTTGCAGACGGTCGCTGCCCTGGGCCTGCAGCCAGCCGCCGCGAAAGCTTTGCGGCAGCAGACGGCTGTCGTTATGCATGGCAACCGGCAGGGACGGAATCAGGGTGCCCACGCGCAGCAGGTGTTCATCCAGCCTGAGCTTGGCGGTCAGCCCCAGTTCGCTGTATTCGTCCATCGCGCGGTTTTCACTGGTATCGTGCTTGAGAATGCCGGTACCGGTGCGATCCGGGCTGGAGTCCAGCTTGATGCCCAGCAGGCCGATGGCGTCCAGACCGAAGCCCAGACGGCCTTCGGTATAGCCGGACTGCCAGTAGGCGCGCACGCCCTGGGCCCATTCATCGGCCTTGCTCTGGGCTGCGCCGCTCTGGCGAAAGTCGCGGTTGAAGTAAAAGTTGCGCAGCTCGACGCGGCTCTGGGCGTCATCGACAAAGGCAGCGCTGGCCGGAGCTGCCATCAGGGCGGCAAGGGCGGTCAGCATAAAGGTTTGGGTCTTTTTCATTGTTTGTGGTCTCTTGTTTTTATTGGTCAGTCAGCGGTTTCGGCGTCGGCTTTCTGATTCGGATGGGCGCTACGGAAGCTCAACAGGTGGGTGCGCTCAATCAGCAGATACAGCACCGTGCCGGTGGCCAGGCCCCAGCCCGCGCCGTAGACGGCCAGTACCACACCCATGGTGCCGGCGACGCCGCGCTCGGCGTTGTTGCTCAGCTGTTCGAAACCGACCATCAGGCAGATGTAACCGGTCAGCACCAGCGTCAGCGACAGCGCAATCGGCAGCACCGGCTGGAAGAAGCTCACCAGTGGCAGCATGAACAGGGCAATGAAGCCGGTGATCCAGAAGGTGCCCGCGCCGCTGTAGATCGAATCCATTGCCTTGCGGCCGTACTTGTAGCGCTCGGCCATGGTCGCGGCGACAGCGGTCCAGATCGGACCGGCCAGACCGGGGTAGGGCGCAAAGACAGCATGCAGGGCGTTACGGATGGCAGTCACCAGATGTACACGGTCGATGTTGTTCTCGATCACTTCGTCGGGGCGCAGCTCATCGGCGCGCTGCATCAGTGATTGGCCGACGATGATGTCGCCGAAGGCGATGATGTAGGCAATCACGGCAGTCGGTACCGCCAGCATGAACACCTTGGCGTCGGGGATGCCGACGGTGAACGGCAGGTAGTTCCACATTTCGCCGAAGGCCGGTGCGGTGATGCCCCAGCGCACGTCGGGCATGGTGTATTCGCCAACGCCAATGCCGACCACGATGGCGATCAGCATGCCCGGCACCATGCCGTAGTTGACGATCTTGCGCATCAGCGGCAGGCGGTCGGTCAGACCCTTGAACGATGCAGAAAACATCAGATACAGGCAGATCAGGGTACCCAGGGTCAGCGAGATCGGGGTGTTGGCCAGGCGCCCGCCGGCGGAAATCTCACCCATCAGCGCAGCGATACCGGCGCCGATGATGATGCCGCCCTTCATCGAGTTGGGCACGATGCGCACCATGGCGCTGCCCAGACGGGTAATGCCGAGCACGAAGAAGATCAGACAGACCAGCAGTTGCAGGGCAAACAACGCCTGAATGGCCTGCGGGCCCGGCTCGAAGTCACCGAGAAACAGCAGTACGACCGGAATGGCCGGGGTGATCCAGCCCGGCACCATGGGCACGCCGAGCAGGGCCGGCAGCATGAAACCGACACCGCAGACCACCACGTAGGCCAGAGCCACGTCGTAGGGCAGACCGAGGTATTTTTCCAGCAGGGGAATCATGCCGAGGCTGACCACAAACATGATCAGCGCCTGCAGCATCTCGGCGGTTTCCCACCGGTAGTGCACGAACGGCAGTCGAATCTTGAACGGGCCGCAGGCCCAGAACGGTTGTTCAGCGCCATCGGCGCGCTTGAAGATTTGCATGAGTAGCTCCGCCAGCCGGGTAAAACCGGGCTGCTTGTTGTTGTTGTGAAACGGCTTTTTTGTGGGTGGGCGTTACCGTGCGCTCACCAGCCACCCCCGCGCCCAGGGCGCGGAGGTGGTCGTGATCAAACGGTTAACCCGGGGTTGTACTGATGATCAGAGCGCCTTGGCCCAGTCCCTCAGCACGAACTTCTGGATCTTGCCGGTCGAGGTTTTCGGCAATTCGGTGAAGATCACCGTCTTCGGCACCTTGAAGCCGGCCAGGTGCTGGCGGCAGAAGGCGATGATGTCCTCGTGGCTGACATCGTGATCGCGGCGCCGGGTGATGAAGGCGCAGGGCGTTTCGCCCCACTTCTCGTCGGGGCGGGCGACCACCGCCGCTTCCATGACGGCAGGGTGTTTGTAGAGGGTGTCTTCCACTTCGATGGTGGAGATGTTCTCGCCACCGGAGATGATGATGTCCTTCAGACGGTCCTTGATCTGCACGTAGCCGTTGGGGTGGCAGACAGCAAGGTCGCCGGTGTGGAACCAGCCGCCGGCAAAGGCCTCGGCAGTCGCCTCCGGATTTTTCAGGTAGCCCTTCATCACGGTGTTGCCGCGCATGAAGATCTCGCCAATGGTCTTGCCGTCCTTCGGCACCGGCTTGAGGGTGTCCGGGTTGGCTACCATGACGCCTTCGAGTGTGGTGTAGCGCACGCCCTGGTGGGACTTGAGTTCTGCCCGCTCTTCCAGCGTCAGCTCATCCCACTCGCTGTGCCAGGCACAGACCGTCACCGGGCCATAGACCTCGGTCAGGCCGTAGGTGTGGGTGATCTGGATACCCATGTTCTCGACTGCGCCGATGACCTTGGCCGGCGGCGCGGCACCGGCAACCATGGCCTTGACCGGGTGATCGATGGCGGCCTTGGCCGAATCCGGCATGCTGGCCAGGGCGTTCAGCACAATGGGGGCGCCGCACAGGTGGGTGACGCGGTGTTCGTGGATCAGGTGCAGGATCTTCTGCGGGTCGACCCGGCGCAGGAAGACGTGCACACCGGCCATCGCGGTGATGGTCCAGGGGTAGCACCAGCCGTTGCAGTGGAACATCGGTAGCGTCCACAGGTAGACCGGGTGCATGCCGATACCCCAGGTCATCTGGTTGCCAATGGCGTTCAGGTAAGCGCCACGGTGGTGGTAGACCACGCCCTTGGGGTTGCCGGTGGTGCCGGAGGTGTAGTTCAGGGTAATGGCCTGCCACTCGTCTTCGGGCCAGTGCCAGTCGAATTCGGGGTCGCCTTCGGCGAGGAAGGCTTCGTAGTCCAGATCGCTCAGGGCTTCGCCTTCGCCGTACTCGGGATCGTCGACATCGATGACCAGAATAGGGCGCTTGATCAGCTCCAGCGCCTGACGGATGACCTCGTGAAACTCACGGTCGGTGATCAGCACGCGGGCTTCACCGTGATCGAGCATAAAGGCGATGGCTTCGGCGTCCAGACGCACGTTCAGGGTGTTGAGCACGGCGCCGATCATGGGTACACCAAAGTGGCATTCCAGCATGGCGGGGATATTGGGCAACATCGCGGCAACGGTATCGCCCTGACGAATGCCCCGACCATATAGCGCAGAAGCCAGGCGGCGGCAGCGTTGGTAGGTTTCTTGCCAGTTGCGACGCAGGCTGCCATGGATGACGGCGGGGTAGTTCGGGTAGACCGCAGCGGTGCGTTCGATGAACGACAGCGGCGAAAGGGCCATGTGATTGACGGCGGCCGGTGCAAGGCCTTCCTGATAGATGCTCATGACGAATACCTTCTTGTAGTTATGACTGGCACCGTGAAACGCCGGTGCTGAAGATGGTGCTGGCCGGTCCAGGCAAGGCCGGCGTATTCTGGTCGGGGTATTTTATATATTGTTTTTATTAAATATGGAATATGCACCAAGGTATTATGGTGTAATTGCTATATGGTGAAAGATGAGTGATCTACTGCCTACGCTGCACGGGTTGCTGCAGTCCGACCCCTTGCCCATGATGTTGGTCGATGCCAGCGGGCAGCCGATGTTTCGCAATCGCGCCCTGCTGGCGCTGGCTTCGGATGCCCAAGGACTGGCCGCCTGGCTGCCGCACAACCATGCCGAACTGGTGGCAGCGGCTGCCCAGCAGCGCCGAGCCATTGAAGATGTGCACAATCGCTGTGGCGAGCGCCATTTGCTGTGGAGCTATATCCCGCTGGTGGAGACGGCGCAGGTCTGGGTGCGCGGGCGCGATGCCACACGCTGGTTGCAGCACCAGCAGGACGCGACCGTGGCGCGTCGGCTGTATCACCTGATCATCGAGAACACCACCGACCTGATTTCGCGCCACCGCCCGGATGGCCGCTTTATTGATGCGTCTCCTGCGTCCTGGAACCTGTTAGGCGTGTGGCCCGAGCAGCTGCGGGGCGAGCGGCTCGACAGCTTGTTCCACCCGCAAGAGCGTGAAGCACTGCAAACCCGCTTTCGCAGTGCGCTGGAACAAGACGGCTATCTGACCTACAGCTACCGCATCCGTCACGCCAGCGGTGAGTATCGTTGGTTCGAGACCGCCAGCCGGGCGATACGTGAGACCTATACCGGCGAGGTAGTCGAGGTGATCAGCGTCTCGCGTGACATTACCGAGCGCCTGCAAAGTGAGGAGCATAACCGTCGCCTGCAGGACGAACTGGCCCACGCCGCGCGCCTGGCTACGTTGGGCGAGCTGGCCTCCGGCATTGCCCATGAGCTGAATCAGCCACTGGCGGCGATCCTGAATTACGCTGGCGCCAGTCAGCGCTATCTGACCCAATTGGGTAGCAGTGAACCTGAAGCTGAGCGGGTCGAGCACGGTCTGGCGCGCATCAGCGAGCAGGCCGAGCACGCCGCCTCGGTCATTCGCCGCCTGCGCGGGTTTCTGCGTAAGGGCGCGCGGCGGCTGCAGCTGGTGGACGCCTCGGCATTGGCGCATGAGGCGGTTGGCCTCTGTGCCTGGGAGGCGTCGCAGCACCAGGTGCAGATCATCGAGCACGCTGATGCTGGGTTACCCAGGCTGCAGGTCGACCCGATTCTGCTGCAGCAGGTGCTGCTGAATTTGCTGCGCAACGCCATTGACGCCAACCGAGAGCGTCATCCGGAACACGCCTCGCAGGTGCAGCTGCGCATCGTCGCGCAGGACGGACAGATTTGTATCGACGTGATCGATCAGGGGGCGGGGGTCAGTGCCGAGGCGCGTGCCCAGTTGTTTGTACCGTTCTACACCAGCAAGGCAGACGGTCTGGGCTTGGGGCTGTCCATGAGTCAGGGTATCGTAGAGGGCTTTGGCGGTAGCCTCGATGCGCTGCCTGCCGAGTCCGGTGGCCTGTGCCTGCGTTGCCTGCTACCGGCCGTTTCCAACTAGGGGCTGCAATGCCAGAACACGTACAACAACTGGTTTATGTGGTAGACGACGATCAGGGCATGCTGGACTCGACCGTCTGGCTGTTCGAATCGATGGGCCTTAAGGCGCTGCCATTTACTAACGGTCAGGCATTTCTTGATGCCTGCGACCCCGCCGCTGCGGCCTGTGTGCTGCTGGATGTGCGCATGCCCGGAATGGGCGGGCTGGCAGTGCAGGATGCCATGCGCGAGCGTGATATTGGTCTGCCGGTGATTTTTGTCAGCGCCCATGCCGACGTGCCAATCGTGGTGCGTGCGTTCCGTGGCGGCGCCGTCGACTTTATCGAAAAACCCTATAACGAGCAGTTGCTGCTGGACAGTGTGCAACGTGCGCTGAGTCAGCGGCCAACACTGGCGCCGCCGCAAGCGTTGGAGGTCGAAGCGCGCCTGGCGCGCCTCACCCCGCGCGAGCAGGATATCGTGCTACCGTTGGTTCAGGGCTACAGTAATCGGGAGATTGCCGAGCAGTTGGGCGTCAGTGTCAAAACCATTGATCTGTACCGCTCGCGGGTGATGAAGCGGATGCAGGCCGATAGCCTGCCTGCGCTGGTTGGCATGCTGGTCGGGGTGGGTGTGGTCGATCCGTTCACGCTGCAACCGCTGCGGTCCCTGCAGGACTGAGTTCAAGCAAGGAGGTGGAGTTGGGTCACAGGAGGTGACAGATGAAATAATGGCGTCATAATGACATCACTTCTTGAGATGAGCCGTCCGCTCCCGGTAGGCGGCGTGCACAATAATAAAAAGGATCTCACGGGTGCATACAGCTACGACCGATTACAGGCTCAGCGGCTGGCGCGGCGAGTTTGTTCAACCCTCTATCGAGCAGGCATTTCGTCGCCATAGCGAAGCCGATGCTGCACGCTCGCTGCGCCGGGCCCTACTGGTCTGGGCGTCCCTTTTGTTGCTGTTCGGCCTGATGGATTACTCCGCACTAGGCGGTGGGTACGACTTTTTCCTGCTGTTCGGCTGGCGTGTGGCAACCGCGGCGGTGCTGCTGTTGCTTTACTGGCAATCGCGCCGCAAACCCTCGCTGGTCAGCGATGGCTATGCCGTCACCGCCGCCGAGGTGTTCGGTAGCGTGCTGTTCTTCATGCTCTACTTCCTGCGCCACGATATGGTCAGTTGGGTGATCGCGGTAGTTGCGATTTCATTGCTGGCGCTGTTCATGTTCATCCCCAACCGCGTGTATCTGTCGCTGCTGGCGGCCGCCTTCCTCAGCATCGGTATGGTGGCCTGCGTTGCCGCGCGCGGCATGGGCGCCGACAAGGTGATTGGTCTGGGTTTCATTCTGGCGCTGCCGACCGCCGTGGGCTTTTTTACTGCCTTGCGCTGGCAGCTCGCCCAACGGCAGCAGTATGCCCTGCTGATGCAGGTGATCAGCAGCAACCGCGATCTGCAGGACGAAATAAAGCGGCGCGAGGCGCTGGAAGCAGAGCTCAAGCGTCAGGCCACCACCGATCCGCTGACCGGTCTGTTCAATCGGCGTCAGTACGAAATGCTGTTCCAGCGCGAACGGGAACGCTGCAGCCGACTGCGGCAGGAAATATCTCTCTGCGTGATGGACCTGGACCACTTCAAGCGAATCAACGATCAATATGGACATGATGTCGGCGATACGGTGCTCAAGCATGTTGCCCAGCACCTCTCATGCGCTTTGCGTCACTCCGATGTGGTGGGTCGTTTTGGCGGTGAGGAGTTTATTTTGATCCTGCCCGATACGGGCCTGGAGCAGGCTGTCGCGGTGCTTAACCGGCTGCGCGAGGCGCTGGCGGAGACGCCGGTGCCGGTGCAAGGGGAGTTGCTGCCGGTCAGCGCCACGTTCGGAGTGACCACCGTTCAGCCGGATGATTTCGACCTTGAGGCAATCATACGCCGGGCGGATCAGGCGTTGTATGAAGGTAAAGGTGCCGGGCGCAATCGGGTAATGACCGCCTGATCGGTTACACTGCCTGCCTGTCTACCCGCTGTGTCGGTGGCCCGTGCGCAAGATTCTCCATATCGACTGTGATTGCTTCTACGCCGCGATAGAAATGCGCGACGACCCGCGCCTGCGCGGCCGGCCGCTGGCGGTCGGCGGCGATCCGGGCAAGCGCGGTGTGATCGCCACCTGCAACTACGAGGCGCGTGCCTACGGGGTGCGGTCGGCGATGGCCTCGGCCTACGCCAAGAAGCTGTGTCCGGAGTTGTTGATCGTGCCGGGCCGGATGTCGGTCTACCGTGAGGTCTCCCAGGCCATTCAGGCCATCTTTGCCGATTACACACCGCTGATTCAGCCGCTGTCGCTCGATGAGGCCTATCTGGATGTGACCGACAGTCCAGCCTGCCGCGGCAGTGCCACGCTGATGGCCAGGGAGATTCGCCAGCGGGTGCGCGATACCCAGGGCATTACGGTGTCGGCCGGGGTCGCGCCGAACAAGTTTCTCGCCAAGATTGCCAGTGACTGGAACAAGCCGGATGGCCTGAAGGTGATTCTGCCCGATCAGGTAGAAGACTTTCTGCGTGATCTGCCGGTGTCGCGGCTGCATGGCGTTGGGCGCAAGACCGCCGAGCGGCTGCAGCGTCTGGGGGTGGACGTGTGCAGCGAGCTGTTGCCGTGGCGCAAGCAGGATCTGGCTCGCGAGTTTGGCAGTTTTGGTGAGCGCTTGTGGGAGTTGGCGCGGGGAATCGACGAGCGTCCGGTGGTGGTCGAAAGCCGCCGTCAGTCGGTCAGCGTCGAGAACACCTATGAGCATGATCTGCCCGATCTGGACGCCTGCCTGGCGGCGTTGCCGCCGCTATTGGACAAGCTGGCCGAGCGTATTGGTAGGCTGGAAGGCAGTTACCGGGTCAGCAAGCCGTTTATCAAACTCAAGTTTCACGACTTCACTCAGACCACGCTGGAGCAGGCGGGCGCACCGATTACGCCAGCCGGCTATACCGAGCTATGTGCCCAGGCCTTTGCCCGTGGCAATTGCCCCGTGCGGCTGATCGGCGTGGGGGTGCGGCTGGACAGCGGCTTGTCGCAGCTGGGTGAGCAGCTCAGTCTGTTTTGAGTGCAGCGGCCGACCTGGCGCAGGCCGGGCACAGGTGATTGTCGCCCCGTGGTTGCCAACCCAGTTCGCTGATGCGCGCGACAGCTTTGGTGGTGCGGGCATTCAGATCGTCACGGTCGGCGGCGAGAAACTCGAAGGGCTGCTCGCGGCCGCACTCATCACAGGTAATGGACCAGCCCAGCACGCTTTGGCCGCGCAGGTTCGGGCCGCGGGCAGAGGCGGTCCACTGGCCTGGCGGGTTGATCAGATAGCGAATCTTGTCCACCGTCAGGCGCATGGGCAGATCCTTGCTGCCCTTGACCGTGCAGATCAACTCATCGCCCGAGCGCACACCGCCGCCTTGCCCGGTAACCTGAAACAGCCCGGCGCCCAGGGTGCGGCATTCAATCAGGGTGTGAGACGGGTTCAGTGCCGTGCGGCGAAAGTCGTGTTCTGCCATGGGGGAGCTCGCTGGTCGATGGGGCGCGCATGATAACACTTGAGTGTAGCGGCATATCACCCGCGTCACTGATGGTCGGTGGCAAGGTGGTGCTTTGATTATGATGTCGCGGTCTTTTACGTATTCACAACGAGGAGTTCACATGAGCGTCAAGCAAATGTTCGATCTGAGCGGCAAGGTCGCCCTGATCACCGGTGGTACCAAAGGTCTGGGTCTGCAGATGGCAGAAGCCTTCGGCGAACTGGGTGCCAAGGTGTTCATCAGCGCGCGTAATGCTGCCGAGATCGAAGCCGTCGTCGCTGAACTGAAAAGCCAGGGCGTCGAAGCCGCCGGTATCGCCTGTGATCTGGGCAAACTGGACAGCAACCCGGTCAAGACCCTGGTAGACGCCTGTGAAGCGGCCTTCGGCACCGTTGACGTACTGGTCAACAATGCGGGCACCACCTGGGGTCAGCCGGCAGAAGAGCACAGCTACGAAGGCTGGCAGAAAGTCATGACCCTGAACGTGGATGTCTGCTTCCTGGTGGCTCAGGAAGTGGCGCGCCGCTTCATGATTCCGCGCAAGTCCGGCAAGATCATCAACATCGCTTCCATCGCCGGCTTCAAGGGCAACCGTGCCAACTCCGGCGTATTCACCTCTGCCTACAACACCTCCAAGGCGGCGGCGATCAACCTGACTCGCGCACTGGCTGGCGAGTGGGGCCGCTACAACATCAACGTCAACGCGATTTGCCCGGGCTACTTCCCGACCAAGCTGGCCAAAGGGCTGGACAAGGTCAGTGAGATGATCAAGGAAGGCACCCCGCTGGGCCGTATCGGTGGTGACGAGGACATCAAGGGCGCGGCGGTCTTCTTCGCGACCGAAATGTCCCGCCACGTCACCGGTCAGGCCATGGCCGTCGACGGCGGTAACTCGGTCGTCTGATCGCGGTAGCAGGGTCGTCGCACCACGCATGCGACGGCCTTGTCAGGCTGTTTCAGCCGAGCTCGTTGCTCAGTGCGCGAGCCGCGGCTTCCACTTCATCGCGATGGTCCCGTTCCAGGGTTTCCATCAGCCGCAGGTGCAGCTTGCGCTCTGCGCGGCTCAAATCCTTCCAGCCCTGATGCGTGGGGATGTGCGCAGTCTGGTCGTAGATAAACTCCAGAATCGTGACATCGAGGGCGGCGTTGCGCGGCCCCTCGTAATTGTCCAGCAGCACCTTCAGCCGAATCGCCCCCTCAATCATCGGTACCTGCTTGTCCAGCAGGCTCTGGGCGATGATGCGAATATCGTCACCCAGGCGGTCGTTGCGCGCGTGCAGGGCGTTCACGCGCTCGGCTTGCTGGCGCCAGACGCGGCGCCACAGAATCCAGGCGTAGGCGCCCAGCAGCAGGATAATCAGGCCGCCTGCCAGCAGCAGCCAATATTGGATTTGCATGGAAATCAGAAACTCAGTTGCGCGGGATCAAGTGTCCCTTCTTCTTTCAGGTTGATGCTCGGAGCCAGCCATAGACCGGTGCGGATATGGCCGTCGATACGGTAGTCGACTGGCTGCTGTTTATCCACCAGCTTGATCAGGTCGGCCAGGTGGCGCCAGAGGTTGGAACGCACTTCCAGCTCGAAGTAGGAGGAGCCGTAGGGCGGGACGTCAAAGCGGTTGTCGCTGACCCCGGTGGCCAGCTTCATGTCGTTCAGGAAGACCTGGTATTGCATGCCGCGAATCGGCAGCACCCGGTCATTGGGGTTGTCGACCCGCAGCTTGAGACGAAAGGACTGCTCCCAGAGATTGGATTTGAGCATCTCGACATTCGCCAGACTGACGTCCGGCTTGGTATAGGACGGACTGAATACCGCGCAGCCTTGCAATAGCGCGCAGTACAGCAGCGTCATTACCCCCAGCACCCGCACGCTCATCGCGTCCCCTCTCCTGTGCCGGCTGCCTTGTGTGTGGAGTTGTCGTGCAGCCTGGCTACGCCCATACTAACCCTGATTGATGCTCAGGGAGTGACAAGATGACCCGTTTCGAGGTGGTTTTTCAAGGCCAGGTGCAACCCGGCGCAGCACCGGACCAGGTGCGGGCCAACGTTGGCAAGCTGTTTCAGGTGTCTAGCAGTCAGCTGGAATCGCTGTTTTCCGGTCGTCGTATCGTGATCAAGCAGGGACTGGATCAGGTGGCGGCAGAAAAGTACCGGATTGCGCTCGAGCGTGCCGGGGCGCAATGCAGCATCGTGCCGATGGACGAGTCGGAGGCTGACCCGTCGCCCGCAGCGTCGGAGCCGCCAGCGCCCGCAGCGCAGCCCACTCCAGCGGCTGAGCCTCCGGCGGCCAGCCGCCGCGTAGTGCCACGCGACGAGTTTATGGCTGCCTTCAGCGACGTCGAGGCGCCCGATTTTGATATTGCGCCCCTGGGGGCGGATATGCAGGACGACTACGATGAGCACACTCCGTTGCCCATCGACCTGTCCGCGTTGAGTCTGGCACCGCCCGGCAGCGACATGGGTGAGATGAAAAAGGACGTGCCAGAACAGGTGCCCAACACCGACCACCTCAAGCTCAGCGACGAGTGAGCAGCGCAGCGCCGGTGATCAGGTCGCTGGCGCAGCCGCTTATCTCAAGGAAGTCCTGAGCAACGCCACACGCTCTCTGCGCCTGCTCAAGCGCGCGGGTGCAAGGCGCGATGTGGGGCCAACGGTGCTTCCTTACTTGGCACAACACTGCTTGAACTTGCGCCCTGAGCCGCAGGGGCAGGGTTCGTTGCGCCCAGCCTTGAACGGGTGATTGGGGTCCAGAAAGTACCAGCGCCCGGCAATCAGCCTGAAATCCGAACATTCTCGGTGACTCTGGGCGCTGCCGTCCGGGTCTTGCCAGCGGGCGACAAAGGTCACTTGGGCGTTGCTGGCGCCCGGCAATTGCTCAGCGCTTTCGACCGTCAGCCCTAGCCAGCGGCTTTGTTCACTCCATTGACGCATGGCAGCGATCGCCAGCTGCGATTGCTGCGCAGGCACTGTGGTGGCAACCAGATAGTCGATTAGCCCCAGCGTGTAGGCGCAGTAGCGTGAGCGCATCAAGCGCTCGGCACTGGGCGCTGCGCTGCCTTGGTGCAGGGGCTGACAGCAGGCACTGTAGTGGTCGCCGCTGCCGCAGCGGCAGAGGTCGTCAGGGCTGATGGCAGGAGGCATGCGCTTTACCACCAGTACTTGTCAAACATCTCGGGGTTGGCCCAGTACTTGGAATTGAGCCAGTCGGGCACGCTCTTGTACTCGGCCAGGTCATAGCTGTAGAGGGTCAGGCTCTGGCCATCCTGGCTGAAGCGCGCGCGGCGCTGCAGGGCCAGGGCAAAGAAGTCGTTCTCCTGCCACTCGCTGGCACGCTCGCTATCCACCAATACCGCGATGCGGCTGGCCGACAGGTTGCGCAGCCCGGCCAGCAGCTCGGTGGCAGTGCGCTTGTCCAGGTGTTCCAGCTGGTCGGCGACGATCGCCAGATCGTACCGCTGGTTGCGCAGCTTATCGCTCAGCGGCACCTCGGCGGTGCTGCTGATCTGACAGTCGGTGTGTTGCTCTCGCCAGACCGCAATGGCCGGAATCTCGCTGCGGCTGACGCAGAGCACGCTGGCGGGGCTGTAGTGCTGCAGAATGCCCAGCAGTGCGGACGTCGGCGTGGCGCTCATGGTGTGCTTCGCTGTGATCGGGTGGAGCGCAGCAGGTTAGGGGCTGGTCGGTATTGATGCAAGCGCCGGCGGTCCAGCTGAGGGGCGTTGGATGGTATCATCGCCGGCTGATCCGGAGCCCGCATGCTGAACGATGAACTCAAAGGCCAGATCCAGACGGCCTACCGCACCTTCCTGGAAAACAAGTCGCTGAAGCCGCGTTATGGCCAGCGGGTGATGATTGCCGAGGTCGCCAAGGTCTTCGGCAACGTTGCGCTGGACGACGAAGGGCATCGTGACGGTGACCCTGCCGTGGCGGTGATCGAGGCCGGCACCGGTACCGGCAAGACGGTGGCCTACTGTCTGGCAGCGATTCCCATTGCTCGCCACCTTGGTAAGCCCCTGGTTATCTCCACCGCCACGGTGGCGCTGCAGGAGCAGATCGTGCTCAAGGATTTGCCGGACATCCTGCGCAACTCCGGGCTCAAATTCGGTTTTTCGCTGGCCAAGGGGCGCGGCCGTTATGTTTGCCTGGCCAAGCTGGACAACCTGCTGCGCGAAAACCAGTCCATGGCCGACCAGCAGCAGATATTTGCCGACGACGGCTTTCGTATCGATGTGGATGAGGCCGGCCTCAAGCTCTATACCCGCATGGTCGAAGCGCTGGGTGGCAACAAGTGGGATGGCGAGCGGGACTCCTGGCCCGAAGCGCTGGACGATCAGGACTGGTCGCGCCTGACCACCGATCACATCCAGTGCAGTAATCGCCGCTGCGGCCACTTTCAGCAATGCGTGTTCTACAAGGCACGCGAGGGCGTACAGAAGGTCGACGTGATCGTCACCAACCACGACCTGGTGCTGGCCGATCTGGCCCTGGGTGGCGGCGCGATTCTGCCCGACCCTCGCGATAGCCTGTACGTGTTTGATGAAGCCCACCACCTGCCCGACAAGGCCATCGGCCACTTCGCCCACAACACGCGCATGCATGCGACCGCCGACTGGCTGGATCAGATCGACAAGAACCTCAGCAAACTGCTGGCCCAGCACCCGCTGCCGGGCGATCTGGGCCGGGTGCTGGAGCAGACGCCGATGACTGCCCGTGATCTCAAGCCCCATCAGCAGTTCATGCAGCAGGCGCTGGGCGATGTTGCCGACTTTGCCAGTGCTGAGGATCTGGGCGGCAATATCCGCCCGCAGTACCGCTTTGAGCATGGCGAGGTGCCGCAGGAGCTTTGCGACATGGGCATGGAACTCAAGGCAGGTTTCGGCCGTTTGAGCGACCAGCTGCAACGCATTGTCGACATGCTCAAGGAGGCGATGGATGGTGAAACCACCATCGGTGTGTCCGAAGCCCAGGCCGAGGAGTGGTACCCGTTGTTTGGCGCACTGCAGGCGCGTGCCGAGGCCAACTGGACGCTGTGGACCCAGTTCTGCCTGCAGGACCCTGAGGGCAAGCCGCCGACGGCGCGCTGGCTGACGTTGACCGACAACGGCGATATCGAGGTACACGTCAGTCCCATCCTGGCCGCTGACACCCTGCGTCAGTATTTGTGGAATCCGGCCTTTGCGGCGCTCGCCACCTCAGCCACCCTGACCGCGCTGGGCAAGTTTGATCGCTTTAGCCATCGTGCCGGCCTGCCGCGCAGCGCGGTCTGCACGCTGGCGCCGAGTCCGTTCAAGCACGCTGAGGCCGGGTTGCTGCGCGTGCCCAACTATGGCGCGGATCCGCGCGACAGCGCCGGCCATACTGCGGCGATCATTGAACACCTGCCGGACATACTGGCTGATGAGCGTGGCAGTCTGGTGCTGTATTCCTCCCGTCGACAGATGCTCGATGTCTATGCCGGGCTGCCGGCGGATTTCCGTCAGCGCGTGCTGGTACAGGGTGATCTGTCCAAGCAAGAGCTGATTCGTCAGCACCGCAAGCAGGTCGATGATGATCAGCCGAGCGTGATCTTCGGTCTGGCGAGTTTTGCCGAAGGCGTCGACTTGCCCGGCAAGTATTGCGAACACGTGGTGATCGCGAAGATTCCCTTTGCCGTGCCGGACGATCCGGTCGAAGCGGCGCTGGCGGAATGGATCGAGAAGAATGGCGGCAATCCGTTCATGGAAATCGCGGTGCCGGATGCCAGTTTGCGGCTGATTCAGGCCTGCGGTCGCCTTCTGCGTACCGAGAGCGATAGCGGCACGGTGACGGTGCTGGATCGCCGGCTGGTGACCCAGCGCTACGGCAAGGCGATTCTCAATGCGCTGCCGCCGTTCCGCCGCGAGATCGACTGAGCCATCAGTCTCGGCGATGATCGGTCGACAGGCGAACTGATGATGGCTGCCGAGCCTTGCCTGCTTCGGTTAAATGGGCAGCAAACAAGACAACAAGGACTGCATGATGAGCACTATTCAGGGGTACTTTGATCCGCGCTTCGAGTCGGTACGCGAACTGTTCGCCGAGCAGCAGCAGGACGAACAGGCTCGCGGCGCGGCGCTGTGCGTCACCGTCGGCGGCGAGACCGTGCTGGATCTCTGGCAGGGCGTGCGCGACAAGGACAATCAGGCGGTCTGGGAGCAGGACACCCTGGTCAACGTGTTCTCCTGCACCAAGCCGCTGGGCGCGGTTGCCCTGCTGCAGCAGGTGGCGGCGGGTCAATTGGAGCTGGATGCGCCGCTGGCAGCGGTCTGGCCTGAGTTTGCCCAGGCCGGCAAAGACGCGGTTACCCTGCGCCAGATTTTGAGTCATCGCTCCGGTTTGTCTGCTGTCAGCAAAACTCTGCCGCCCGAGGCGCTGTTTGACTGGGAGGCCATGAGCGCCGCACTGGCTGCGCAGGAGCCCTGGTGGACGCCGGGCGATGAGCACGGCTACGCGCCCGTTACCTATGCCTGGCTGCTGGGTGAGCCGCTGCGTCGCCTGACCGGCAAGCGCCCCGGCGAGGCGATTGCCGACAGTATCTGCGAGCCGCTGGGTATGGATTTCTTTGTCGGCGTGCCGGACCCGGATCTGGAACGCATTGCCTCGGTGTCACGCCTGCGTAATCAGTATGGTGACGAGGGGGCACGCCGCCTGTTCGCAGCCATGGGGCAGCCCGACAGCATGACCGCGAAGGCCTTTGGTAACCCGTCCAGCATGATGACCAGCACCAACCGCCGCGAGTGGCAGCAGGCCGATATTCTGTCTGCCAATGGCACCGGTAACGCGCGCTCCCTGGCGCGCTTCTGGCAACTGCTGGCCAATGATGGTCAGCTCGATGGCGTCAGTCTGCTCGATGCGGAATTGGTCAAGCAGATGCGGCAGGAACACAGCGCAGGTGAAGACAACACCCTGCTGTGTCAGACCCGCTTCGGCTTGGGTGTGATGCTGGAGCATGCAGGCCCCGGTGGCAGTTTTGGTATGGGCAAGAACGCGTTCGGCCACCCCGGGGCCGGCGGCTCGCTGGGCTTCTGTGATCCGGACGCGAAGGTCGGCTTTGGCTACGTGACCAACACCATGGGGCCCTATGTCTTGATGGACCCGCGGGCGGTAGCGCTTAGCCAGGCGGTTTATGCCTGTCTCAAGGCAATCGACTGAAAATCTGCGCTGCATCAATGTGCAGCGCAGCGCTGCTGCTAGCATGATCCTATCTCTACCTTGCCGGAAACCGAATCGATGAAACCCAGCATTGCCGATCTGCGTCGTGACTACACCCGTGATGGATTGACTGAAGCCCAGGCGCCCGCCGAGCCCTTTGCCCTGTTCGGCGAGTGGTTTGGTCAAGCGGTGGAAGTGGAAAGCACCGAAGCCAACGCCATGATGCTGGCGACGGTCGATGCGCAAGGTCAGCCACATCTGCGTACGCTGCTGCTCAAGGGCTTTGATGAGCGCGGTTTTGTGTTCTTCACCAATTATCAGAGCGCCAAAGGGCAACAGCTGGCAACCAGCCCGGCCGCCGCGATGACCTTCTGGTGGCACGATCTGGAGCGCCAGGTACGCATCGAAGGGCTGGTCGAGCAGGCCAGCGCCGAAGAATCGGATGCCTACTTCCACAGCCGCCCCGAAGGCAGCCGCCTGGGTGCCTGGGCTTCGCCGCAGAGTCAGGTGATCGACAGCCGCGAAGTGCTTGAGCAACGTCTGGAGGCCGTGCAAGCGCAATATGCCGACGCGGCCGCCCCGCGCCCGCCGCACTGGGGCGGTTATCGCCTGGTACCGACGCTGATCGAGTTCTGGCAGGGCCGTCCCAGCCGCCTGCATGACCGGCTTTGCTATCGGCTGGTCGAGGGCAACTGGGTGAGGGAACGGCTGGCGCCCTGATTTGGTCATTCTCGGTCCCGTTGCTTGCTGCTGCCGCGCTTCGGCTTTACGCTGAAAGCCAACCGCGACAGCAGGAGGCGACATGGGCAGAGGGGCGTTTCAGCAGAAGGTTGTAGTGATTACCGGCGGCTGCGCCGGAATCGGTCGGGCGCTGGCGTTGCGCTTCGCGCAGGCGGGTGCGCATCTGGCTATCCTCGATGTGCAGGACGAGTCGCTGGTCGCCTTCCGCCAGCAACTGCATGACAAACTCAATGCCGATGTGCTGGCGATCAACTGCGATGTGTCCGATGACCAGGCCTGCGCCGAGGCAATGGCCCAGGTCGTCGAGCGTTTCGGCGGCATTGATCTGCTGATCAATAATGCCGGCATCACCCACCGCAGCGCCTTTGCCGATACCGACTTGTCGGTGTTCCAGCGGATCATGGCGGTGAACTACTTCGGTGCCGTCAACTGTACCCGTCATGCCCTGCCAAGCCTGCTTGAGCGCCGCGGTCAGGTGATCGTACTCAGCTCGCTGTCGAGCTTCGCCCCGTTGCTCAACCGCAGCGCCTATAACGCCAGCAAGCATGCGCTGCACGGCCTGTTTGAAACCCTGCGCATGGAAGTGCGCGAGCAGGGCGTCAACGTGATGCTGGTGTCTCCGGGCTTTACCGCGACCGATATCCGCAAGAACGCACTGGTGGGAGACGGCTCGGTGGCGCAGGCGACCACATCCATGCCATTCAAGGTGTCTGCCCCAGCGGAGGTGGCAGAGGCTATTTATCGCGGTGCTTGCCGGCGCAAGCGGCAACTGATTCTGTCCAACGTCGACTGGCAGGCACGTTTGATTGCGCGCTTTTTCCCACGGCTGTTCGAGCGCTGGATGGTGCCGCGGCTGTCGGGTGTGAAGGTGCGCTCGCAGGGCGAATGAAGGTGCATGCGCAGGCTCAGCCTGCGCAGGCGATGTTACTGACGCTGCAGTGCGGGTGCGCGTGGGCCGGGCAGAATGCCGTTGACGCTGTGGGTGGTGAGCAGTCGCATGCTGGTAATGCCAGCGATCTGGTGGCTGCGCTCCGTGGTGGTATTGATCACCTGGTCTACCAGAGCTACGACCAGCATACCGACCAGACCGCCGCTGTTGTTGTTGCTTTGCTCGGTGCTGGAAGCGGTTGCCGCACCTTTCCAGAGCAACTGACCGGACCGGCTGTCGACCAGGGATGCCTCTGCGGTTACCCGAGTATCGCTGGCGATGATCTGGTAGCTGGTGCCGTACTGGGTGATCTTGATGTACATCACCGAATCGGCACCAAATACGTCGTTCAGCTTCTCCAGCGGCAGCGCGTGGATCTCCTGCGGGTCAGTCAGGCCGTTCTCGCGAAATGTTTCCTCAGCGACCGCAACCGGGAAAACGTAATACCCGGACTCAGCCAGCGGATAACTCACCTGCGACAGGAAGCTGTAGCTGGCGCCGACTTCCAGTGAGTCGTTGACCGGCGGCAGGACCAGAATGGATCTGGGCTTGCTCTCACGAAAAGCCGTGTAGTCATAGGTGGACTGTGTGGCGCAGCCGGTCAGCAGGCTGATCAGCAGCACCAGAGTCAGGCTCAGAATTGATCTCATTGGTTGCGCTCCGGCTGTGCCTTCAGCACGTAATCGACAAAATGCCCGGATTCCGGGAACAGGGATTTTTCCATGGCAAATTGCTCGCGCGCCTCGATCTCCCGGCCGGTGTTGAAGTAGAGCATGCCCAGGTGGGCATGCAGGCCCGGGGGCACGCTCTTGCCCTGAGCCTGCGCCTGATTGAGCAGGGCTTCAACGCGACCAACCTGCGCGGCGTAATCGGTAACGCCGTCCTGGTGGTACTGATAAATCGTTTGCTGATAGTCGCCCCAATGATAGAGCGGTTGATTGACTGGCGCGCAGCCAGTCACGAGAGCCGCGACCAGCAGGCCGCTGCTGCGCAGATATTTCAGCGTCATGTTACTTCCTTGTTGTTATCAGTTTCCGGCCGGGTTCCAGGCACCGGACTCGACACCCTGTACCAGGTTGTTGACGGCTTCGCGGATGGCCAGGTCCAGCACCTTGCCGTTCAGCGTTGCGTCATAACCGGCGGTGCCGCCAAAGCCCACTACTTCGCGATTGGACAGGCTGTACTCGCCGGCTCCCTGAGTGGAGAAAATGACTTCGGAGGTGCCAACGTCCACTACGTTCAAGGCCACCTTGGCGTAGGCAATCTGCGACTTACCGCGACCGAGGATGCCGAATAGCTGGTGATCGCCGGTGACCTTGCGGCCAAACTCGGTGACGTCACCGGTAATCACGTAGCTGGCGCCCTTGATGTTCTGGGTTGCGCCGCTATAGCCAGCCTCGGTAGCCAACTGAGCCATGTTGGTTCGTTCCAGGACATTGAAGCGGTTGGTCTGCTGCAGGTGGGTCACCAGGGTGGTTTTGGCCTGATTGCCGAGGCGATCTACACCGTCCGAGAAAATCCCGCGCTGATAGCTGGAGCGATTGTCGAACTGGCCAACGGCGATGGGCGCGCGTACACCCTGATAGCTGGTGCCGTAGCTGGTGACGCGGGGCGCTTCGATGGTGCGAGAGGACTCGGTAGCACAGCCTGAAATGAGCACGACGCCGGCAAGCGCCACAGACAGGGTAAGGGGTCGAAGCACAGTAACGATTCCTTTCGATAGGTGGGGGTGGCGCTATGCTATCTTCAGCTTGTCTTGGGCGCAAACATGATGATCGCCATGCCGAGCAGGGCAATGGCTGACCCCAGCAGATCCCACTGGGTCGGGCGAATGCCGTCAACCCACCACAGCCAGCCGATGGCCACGGCGATATATACCCCACCGTAGGCGGCGTAGACGCGCCCGGCAGCCGTGGGGTGCAGACTCAGCAGCCAGGCGAAGGCGGCGAGGCTGAGCGCGGCGGGAATCAGCAGCCAGGCTGACTTGCCTTCGCGCAGCCACAGATAGGGCAGGTAGCAGCCGACAATCTCTGCCAGCGCGGTCAGGATGAACAGGCCGAGGGTTTTCAGTTCAGGCATCAGTTGTGGTCCTTGAGCCAGTTGAGCATCCCATGGGCGGCATGACGCCCGCTGGCAAAGCAGGCCGTCAGCAGGTAACCGCCGGTGGGGGCTTCCCAGTCGAGCATCTCGCCGGCACAGAAGGTGCCGGGCAGGGCGTTTAGCATCAACTGGTCGTCCAGCGCACTACGGCATACGCCGCCTGCGCTACTGATGGCTTCGTCCAGTGGGCGGGTGCCGGTCAGGGTAATGGGCAGTGCCTTGATGCCGGCGGTCAGGGCATGGGTGTCCGCGATAGCGTCCTTGCTCAGGCATTCGTGCAGTAGTGCCACTTTAACGCCGTCCAGCCCCGCCTTCTTGCGCAGCAGATTGCTGAGGCTTTGGCCCTTGCGCGGTTGGCTGAGGGCCTGTTGCAGTTGCGCTTGCGTGTGATCCGGGGCCAGATCGAGTGTCAGTTGTGCGCGAGTGCCTGCTTCCAGCTGTTCGCGCAGGGCGGCGGACAGGGCGTAGATCAGACTGCCTTCCAGGCCGTCGTGGGTCAGTATTGCTTCGCCACGACGGCTGATGAACTCGCCATCCGGGCTCCGGGTGGATGCGATGATCTGCTTGAGTGGCTGACCGGCGAAGCGCTCACTGAGAAAGGCGGACCAGGGGCTGATGAAGCCGCAATTGCTGGGACGCAGGCTACGCAGGGTAACGCCTTGCTCGGCAAGCAACGGCGCCCAGCTGCCGTCGGAGCCCAGTCGTGCCCAGCTGCCGCCGCCCATAGCCAGCAGGGTTGCCGCTGGCGCTGCGCTTATCTCGCCCTGCGGGCTGGAAAAACGCAGCTGCTGATGCTCGCCCCAGCCCAGCCAGCGATGACGTGTGTGCAGCGTCACGCCCTGTTCGCGCAGGCGTCTGAGCCAGGCTCGCAGTAGCGGCGCGGCTTTCATATCGGTCGGGAAGACGCGCCCTGAGCTGCCGACAAAGGTGTCGATACCCAGATCATGAATCCAGTCGCGCAGCGCCTGCGCGTCGAACTCGGCAAGCCAGCGACCCACCCAGGGCGCGGCTTCGCGGTAGCGCGACAGAAACGGCGCCGCAGCCTCTGAGTGGGTGATGTTCATGCCGCCGACGCCGGCCAGCAGGAATTTGCGGCCAACGGAGGGCATGGCGTCATACAGGTCAACGGCATGGCCTGCTGCGGAGAGGATGTCGGCGGCCATGAGTCCGGCCGGCCCGCCGCCAATAATGGCAATGGGTTGGGCAGGATGTGCTGGGGCGACGGTCATCGGCTGTTCCTGTACGTTGGGGCGCGCAGTTTAGCCCAAACCGCGCTGCTGCCAAATGGCCGCTGCGCTGTGATGCAGGATGCCGTGGCGGCGCGCCAGGGCGTCGCGGTCCCGGTCGTAGCCGCCGCCAATCACAGCGCACACCGGAATGTCCTGTGCCAGACAACGGTTGATCACCAGGTGATCGCGCGCCGCGATGCCGGCGTCGGTCAAATGCAGGTGGCCGAGAGCGTCCTGCTGGTGGACGTCGACCCCGGCGTCGTACAGCACCAGGTCAGGCTGGTAGAGGGGCAGTAGATAGTTGAGCACCTGCTCCAGGGTGTGCAGGTAGCCAGCGTCATCGAGGCCGCGCGGCAGAGGAATGTCCCAGTCGCTCTGCGCCTTGCGCGCCGGAAAGTTGTTTTCGCAGTGCAGCGACACGGTCACGGCGGCGTCGATGTTCTGAAGGATGCTGGCGGTGCCGTCGCCCTGATGGACATCGCAATCAATGATCAGGATCGACTGGACGGTGTCGCTGGCCAGCAGTGACAGGCTGATAATCGCCAGGTCATTGAAGATGCAGAAGCCGGAGGCAAAGTCGCGATGGGCGTGGTGGGTGCCGCCAGCCAAGTGGCAGGCCAGGCCGTGTTGTAGCGCCAGCTCGGCGGTCAGCAGGGAGCCGCCGACCGCGCGCGTGGTGCGTTTCACCAGTGCTTCGCTCCACGGCAGACCCATGCGCCGCAGCGCGCTGGCGTCCAGTTCATTGTCGTGAAAGCGCGCAACGTAGTCCGGGTCGTGGGCCAGGGACAGTAACTCACGGCTGCAGCGCTCGGGGCGGTATAGGTTGTCTGCGTGCAGCAGCTCGCTGGATCGCAGGTGATCGTGCAAGCGCACGAACTTGTCCATCGGAAAACGGTGTGGAGCGGGAAAGGGGAAGCTGTAATCCTGATGGTAGATCAGCGGAAGATCCATGGGTTCTCCAGCGGAGGTCTGGCTGTGCGAGTATGCGCAGGGCGCCTGAGGCAGGCAAGTCTCGGCGCCGGTGCATTGTGCTAATGCGAGACAATCCGGGTTAAACTGACGGCCATTCGAGCGACGAGCACGTCGCCACTACTGTCAAGAAGTACCCGCCGTGAGTGGCTGGGAATCACGTGAGGACGCACTATGAGCGAACTGCTGGATGATCTGGTAGACCTGCTGGCGCTGGAGAAGATCGAGGAAAACCTGTTTCGTGGCCGCAGCCAGGACCTGGGTTTCAAGCAATTGTTTGGTGGGCAGGTGCTTGGGCAGTCGTTGTCAGCGGCCAGCCAGACAGTCGATCCTGAGCGCCATGTACATTCGGTGCACGGTTACTTTCTGCGCCCGGGCAATGCCGATCTGCCGATTGTCTATCAAGTAGATCCGCTGCGTGATGGCGGCAGCTTCACTACTCGCCGCGTGCAGGCGATCCAGAAGGGCAAGCCGATCTTCACTATGATCAGTTCCTTTCAGGGCGATGAGGCGGGTTATGAACACCAGGCAGTGATGCCTGATGTGCCAGGCCCAGAGGACCTGCCCAACGAAACCGAGTGGACTCGCCGCTATCAGCACCTCATTCATGAAAAGGTGCGCGATAAGGCGCTGGGTGGCAAACCGATCGAGATTCGTCCGGTCGGTGAGTTCAACCCCTTTGAGCCGAAGGTCGGTGAGCCGGTGCGCTACATGTGGTATCGCGCCGACGGTGCCCTGCCGGATGATCCGCAGGTACACCGCTATCTGCTGGCTTACGCCTCGGACTTTCACCTGCTGGGCACGGCCATGCAGCCGCACGGTATTTCCAGCTGGTCAACCGCCATGCAGGTGGCGAGCCTGGATCACTCGCTCTGGTATCACCGCCCGCTGCGGATGGACGACTGGTTGCTGTATGCCATGGACAGCCCGTCGGCCAGCGGCTCGCGTGGCCTGTCACGTGGTCAGCTGTTCAACCGGGCCGGTGAACTGGTGGCCTCGGTGGCCCAGGAGTCGCTGATGCGCAAGGTTGAGCGCTGAGATGCACCAGTTGCGTGGCTGGGTGTTTGATCTGGACGGCACGCTGACGCTGGCTCAGCACGACTTTCCGGCGATTCGTCGGGAGCTTGGCGTGCCGGCTGACGCGGATATCCTGACTTACATGGCGACCCTGCCAGCCGCCGACTACACCGCGATGAAAGCCCAGCTTGATGCCATCGAGCTGCGTCTGGCGGCTGAAGTGGAACCGGCGCCGGGTGCTGTGGAGCTGGTGCGCCAACTGCGTGAGCAGGGGCGGCGGCTGGGTATCTTGACCCGCAACCTGCAGGTGGTCGCACGCTCGACGCTCAGTTGCCTCGGGATTCTCGACTGTTTTGCCGCCGAAGATGTGCTCGGGCGGGAGGACGCTGCGCCCAAACCTTCACCCGATGGCATTCACCAATTGCTGGATCGCTGGCAGCTGTCACCGGACGAGGCCGTCATGGTGGGGGATTTTCGCTTTGATCTTGAGGCGGGCAGGGCGGCCGGCAGTCGTACCTGCCTGATCCTGCCGGACAATCCCTGGCCTGAGCTGACCGACTGGCATCTGCCGAGCTGTAACGCCTTGCTGGCGCGGCTTTGACCGCGCCTTACCTCAACTGGCGGCCTGAAAGCGCAGGCGCATGGACAGATCTACTGCCTTGATGTCCTTGGTCAGGCTGCCGATCGAGATATAGTCCACACCGGTTTCGGCGACACTGCGCAGGGTCGCCTCGGTGATACCGCCAGAGGCTTCCAGCTTGGCGCGCCCGGCGTTGAGTGTGACCGCCGTGCGCATGTCGGCATCGCTCAGCTCGTCGAGCATGACGATGTCGGCGCCAGCGTCCAGCGCCTGTTTCAGCTCATCCAGACTTTCCACTTCTACCTCGACCGGCTTGCCCGGAGCGATCTCATGGGCTCGGCTGACGGCCTGGGCGATGCCGCCACAGGCGGCAATGTGGTTTTCCTTGATCAGGAAGGCGTCATACAGGCCGATACGGTGGTTGTGGCAGCCGCCGCAGGTGACGGCGTACTTCTGTGCCAGGCGCAGGCCGGGCAGCGTCTTGCGGGTATCCAGCAGCATGACGCGGGTGCCGGCAACCATGTCCGCGAAGTGGCGGCTGCGGGTGGCCGTGGCTGACAGCAGCTGGATGAAGTTGAGCATCGAGCGCTCCGCGGTCAGCAGGCCGCGAGCGGGGCCGCTGAAGCGGCAGAGAGTCTGGTCTGCGAGCAGGTTGTCGCCATCATTGACCAGCCACTCGATGGCGATTTGCGGGTCGACCTGACGAGCGACTTCGTCTGCCCAGGCCTTGCCACAGAACACTGCAGGCTCGCGGGTGATGATGCGGCCATCGGCCTGACGGTCGGCAGGAATCAGGCTGGCAGTGATGTCGCCATCGCCCACGTCTTCGGCCAAGGCACGGCGGACGTCATCAACGATGGTGGTCTGCAGGCTGTCGAGAGTGAGGTTGGGCATGCTGGCTCCGGCGTCTGATCGCAAGTGCCGGCGAGTATACCCGATCGCAACAAAAATGCCCGCCTGGCGGCGGGCATCTGTGCGTTACCTGAGCGGGTTACTTGTTCATGTAGTTTGCCGGGTCGGAAAAATAGTCCTTGGTCAGTTTGAAGACCACGGGGCTGAGCAGCAACAGTGCAATCAGGTTGGGAATGGCCATCATGGCGTTCAGCGTATCAGCCACCAGCCACAGGCTGTTCAGATCGATACCCGGCAGAGTGCCCAGCGGAATCGCAATGATCCACAGCAGGCGGAACGGCAGGTTGGAGCGCTCACCAAACAGGAACTGGGTGCACTTCTCGGAGTAGAAGCTCCAGCCGATGATGGTGGTGAAGGCGAACACAGCCAGGCCGATGCTGACAATGTACTGGCCCCAGGAACCCGGCAGACCCTGACTGAAGGCCAGCGCCGACAGCGGAGCACCGTTCTCGCCGCTGGTCCACGCACCGGTCACCATGATCACCAGGCCGGTAATCGAGCAGATGATGATGGTATCAATGAAGGTACCGAGCATCGCGATGGTGCCCTGGCGGATCGGGTTGTTGGTCTGTGCGGCAGCGTGGGCGATAGGTGCGCTACCCAGGCCGGCCTCGTTGGAGAAGACGCCGCGGGCAATACCGAAGCGCATCGCCATCCAGACGGTTGCACCGGCAAAACCACCGGCCGCTGCGCTCGGGTTGAAGGCGTAGTAGAAAATCTGGCTGAAGGCTTCCGGGATCTTGTCGGCATGCAGGATCAGGATGATCAGGCCGCCGCCAACGTAGAAGATCGCCATAATCGGTACCAGCTTGCCTGCCACTTCACCGATACGCTTGATGCCGCCCAGCAGTACCAGTGCCACCAATACAGCGATGATGATGCCGGTCGCCAGTTTGGGGATGTTGAACGAGCTGCTCAGGGCGTCAGCAACCGAGTTGGACTGGATGGTGTTGCCGATGCCGAAGCCGGCGAGCATGCCAAAAATGGCAAAGAGCATACCAAGCCATTTCCATTTCTCGCCCAGGCCGTTCTTGATGTAATACATCGGGCCGCCAACGTGGTTGCCACGGGCATCCTTCTCGCGATAGCGCACGGCCAGAACGGCCTCGCAGAATTTGGTTGCCATGCCTACCAGGGCAATAACCCACATCCAGAACAGCGCGCCCGGGCCACCCAGAAAGACCGCGGTAGCGACGCCCGCGATGTTACCGGTGCCGACGGTGGCGGAGAGGGCGGTCATCAGGGCGTTGAACGGGCTGATGTCACCCTCATCACTGCTTTTGCGGCCGCGCCAGAGCATGCTGAAGCCGTAGAACAGCTTGCGTTGCGGTGTCAGCTTGAGACCTAGCGTCAGATACAGGCCGGTGCCGGCCAGTAGCGCCAGCATGGCTGGCCCCCAGACAATCCCGTTGATATCCCCGATAAGGGCAATGATTGCTTCCATTGAACGTCGCTCCTGGTGTTGTTCTAGTGCGCGCTTGTGGCGCGCTCGTTGTCGTTGTCAGTCCGGTGTAGACCAGGGTCGGCTAGCGCGCCATCACCTTTTCCGCAAGGCAAGCGACGCCCGTGAGGTTGTTGCCCTCAGAGCGGCGCCATGCGGGCCAATGCGGTGAGACGAGACTGCTTCCCTCAGTGAGGATATACCAGGATTGCGCCGTGCGTTACTGAATGTGTCGCTTTGATGTCGAGGTGGGGAACTGTGATGCCGATCAAGAAATCGACAGGAGGGGAGTTCTTTGCAAGACGAACCCGGTATACTTCAAATTAGTAAAGTTTTGACGTCAAAAAATAGGCGCAGGGAGTAAGGCTGTCAGGGCAGACATTTCGCATTGACGTATAGTTGATACGACAAGGTGCCCTTGTCTGGAGAGTAAACATGTCCCAGGACCCCAAGGTGGTTTCCATCAAGCCCAATCTGGCGGCGCGTGCGTCGGCAGGTGCCTCCTTGTTGCCGACGCCGCTACTGACGGTCCGGGATCAAACCACCGGCTATTTGCAGCAAGGCCTTGGCGATGTTTTCGACAAGGCGGACGACGCGCTGTTTGAGATGGCCGACAAGGCCGCAAGCAATGCCGAGCAGACCCTGTTCTTTGAAGCCATGCGCAGCGTTCGCCTGCAGCGCGCCAACCTGATTCGAAAAACCTGCGACGGCGTGGTGTTGGCTGCCGAGCAGCTGGCCAGTGATGCGCCTGCTCCCGTGCAGGCGGTGTCTTTTGAACTGGATTCGCTGTCGCTGGTGCAGCCAGACGAGCTGGAGCAGTCGGTTGCCGTCGATGGCATGATTAGCCGTGTGGTTGCGCGTAATCAGACAGGCTTGAGCCACCTTGCGCTGCGGGTCAACAGTCTGGCCAGAAAGCGTGTAGATGAGCGTAATTGCCCCTTTGCTCCTGCCCCGCTGATCGAGCACTTTGCCGACGCCTTGCAGGCGCTGGATATCAATATCAAGGTGCGGCTGATCATCCTGAAGCTGTTTGAGCGTTGCGTGCTCAACGGTATCGACAGTCTCTATGAATCCCTTAATGATGCGCTGGTCAACGCTGGTGTCATGCCTGATCTGCGGCTGGCACCGGTGGCGCAAACCCGTCGCCCGGTGGCCCCGCGTGGCACTGGCGAGGGGCGCGTCGATGCGCCAGCCCCTGGCGCTGCGCGTGCCGGCTATGGCAGCGACGAGCAGCAGGAAGTGCTGGGGCTGTTCAGCGAGCTGATTGGCAAGTGGCGCATGACCAGCGGCGATATGGCGCTGTCCGGACTGTCTGGCGCCTCTGCGGTGCCGATGCAGAGCAATGAGCTGCTGCAGGTCTTGTCGAGCGTGTCGCCAGAGCACCTTACCCGTGATGCCGGAAGTGCTGGCCTGCGCCAGCAGATCCAGGCGCTGCTGCAAGAGCAGCGCAAGAGTCACGGCGGTGGCAAAACCGTGGCGCGAGTGGATGATGACGTCATCAGCCTGGTCTCCATGCTGTTTGACTTCATTCTGGAGGATCGTGAGCTGCCGTCGGCGGTGAAAGTGCTGATTACCCGTTTGCAGCTGCCCGTGCTGCGGGTGGCCATTGTCGACAAGAGTTTTTTCAGCCGTGCCTCGCACCCGGCGCGCCGCCTGCTGAACGAGTTATCGCGGGCCACCATGGGGTGGAATGAGCACGACGACTTGCGGCGTGATCAGTTGCATGCGCTGCTGGAAGATATCGTCGAGCAGCTGTTGGCTGAGGCTGAGCCCGACGCGGCGTTGTTCGACAGCCTCAACCAGCGTTTGGCCGAGTTTCTGCGTACCGAACAGCGCCGTGCCGAGCGTATTGAGCAGCGCACTCGGGATGCTGAAGAAGGGCGTGCGCGTATTCAGGCGGCACGCAGCGAGGTGGCGCGCGAGATCAACGGGTTGCTGGTTGGGCGTACGCTGCCGGTTACGCTGGTGGACCTGCTGCGCGATACCTGGAGTCAGGTTATGCAGATGGTCTTCCTGCGCGAGGGCGGGGAGTCCATGGCCTGGCAGCAGGCGCGGGATACTGCCATGGCCTTGGTGGTCAGTGTCGAGCCGGTAGATGAGGCGGGTCGTGAGCTGCGCATTGAACACAACCGCCAGACGGAGGCGGCCTTGCGCGGCGGACTGGAGCTGCTGGGCCTGGATGCCGCTGCCATTGTCGCTCAGTTGCAGGCAGTGGCGCAGTCGCAACGCGCCGCGCTGGCACTGGCGGAAAAGCCCCAGCGGCCCCCAGAGAATGCAGCTCCGGATGCCGAGGCTGCGATGCAGGCGCCGGTCGTCGAGCTATCGGCGACTGATGCTGAGGAGCGGGAGCCGGCGCCGCAACCGGAGCAAGAGCCGGTTGTCGTTGCAGCGGTGCACATCGAGCAGCCCGTGTTGGCGCAGGAAGAGCTCGAGACGCCGGTTGAAACAGTGGATGACCTGCCGAGTGTCGGCGCGCAACGCTGGATCGAAAGTCTTGGTACCGGTTGCTGGTTCCAGTTGCAGCCGGTTGATGGCAAGGCCAGCCAGCGCTGTAAGCTGGCGGCAATCATCAGCTTCAGTGGCAAGTACATTTTTGTGAACCGCAATGGTTTGAAAGTGGCCGAGTTCGGTCGACAGGAGCTGGCACGTTGTTTTGACGAGGGACGCATCAGCCTGCTCGATGAAAACCAGTTGTTTGATCGGGCGCTGGAGTCGGTTATCGGCAATCTGCGGCAGCTGCAGGCAAAATCCTGACCCCCTGATGCAGGCCGCTTCACGGCCTGTTAGCATGTGCCCTGGGTAGCAGCGGAGAAGGGCGGCATGCGAGTGCAGGACGGTTGGCTTGAAGGCGTGGTGCGTTGTCCCTCTGCGCATTGCAATACGCGTCCGGACGGCGAAGTGTCGCTACTCGTTATCCACAACATCAGTCTGCCGCCCGGGCAGTTTGGTGGTGGGTACGTCCAGTCTTTCTTCCGCGGCCAGCTGGATCCTGCCGCACATCCCTATTTCGCCGAGATCGCTGCGCTGCGCGTATCGGCGCACTTTCTGATCGAGCGCAGTGGCGCTATTACCCAGTTTGTATCCTGCGACGAACGAGCCTGGCACGCGGGCGCGTCTCGTCATGGCGGCCGTGAAAACTGTAACGATTTTTCCATCGGTATCGAGCTCGAAGGCACGGATGAGCTGCCTTACACTGAGCATCAGTATGGCGCGCTGCTGGCCCTGACCCAGGCGCTGCAGCAGGCCTATCCAGCGATTACCAACAGCCGTATCACCGGCCACGAGTTTATCGCTCCGGGCCGCAAGACCGATCCGGGTGCCGCTTTCAAGTGGCATCGTTATCTGGCTGCGCTGACAACCCCGAAAGGAACCTGAATGCACTTTCTTGCCCTGCTACTGGTTTGCCTGTTGATGTGGTGCACGCCGCTTCGCCGTGCCTTGCCACTGGATATCCCGCAGTTGTGGGTGGCCTTCGCTGAGCGCCGAATCGCGCATCGACCGCTGGTCGGTCTGGCGCTGCTGTTGGTGCCGCTGTTGCCGGTGGCGTTGCTGCAGGCTTGGCTGGTAACGCAGGGCTGGGGCTTTCTCACGCTGCTGTTCTATGTTCTGGTGTTGCTTGCCTGTATGGGTAGAAGCGACCCGCTGGGCCGCATGACGGAAAGGTTTGAGGCTGCGCTGGCGCGGGGCGATGTTGAGGCGGCGGCGCTGGTGGCCGAGCATGAGCAGGGCGTGCTTGGGGGGGATTCGGCTGATGTGCTGGCGGCAATGCGTGCCGTACTGGTGCGCGAGATACTGCACGGTTATGTCGTGACTGTGTTCTGGTTTGTTTTGCTTGGCCCGGTGGGAGCGCTGGGCTATCGTCTGCTGCGCTTGCGCCTGGCGCAGGATGCACCAGCTGGCGAGCCGGTTACCGCACTGGCGCACGCCCTTGAGTGGCTGCCAGCGCGTCTGCTGGCAGCCAGCTTTGCGCTGGTTGGCCACTTTGATCACGTCCGCCAGGTGTTGGCAGATGCGCTGCTCAGCTGGGATGTCAGTGCCGATGACCTGGTTGCCCGTACCGCAGAGGCGGCGTTGACAGGGGGGGAGGGGCGCTTGGCCGATGAGGCGGACAGTGGTGCGCTGGCCGATACCCGCACCTTGCTCAAGCGTGCGTTGCTCGCGTGGGCGGTGGTGCTTGCCCTGCTGGCGGTATTGGGCTGATAACTCAGGTGCAGTAAAGTTGTTGTTATTGAGGCCGATAGCGTCAACATGAGACAGTAAACGACGGGGCGCAGGGCATGCATGCTCCCGTCGGCGGATAACACTAGAACAATCAGCGCCAGGTCAGCTGGCGTATAGCCCAAACCGCAGGGCAGTACACTTAGGAGAACACTCGGGTGAATAGTCTTCTGGCGCCTGCCATCGCGTTGATGAATCGACTCAGCTACGGCATGAAGTTCTGCTTGATCAGCGTCCTGTTTTTTGTCCCCCTTGGTATTGTCAGCACCTTGCTGGTGCAGGAGTCCTATGAGCGTGTCGAGGTGACTCGTCATGCGCTGGATAGCCTGGAGGTTGTGCAGGGCGTGTCAAAAGCCATGCGCAGTGCCGAGCTGGTGCGCGATCTGGATGTCGTCAACCTGCGCATTGGGCAGGGTGGCGAGTCATCCGGTATCGAAGAGCGCCTGACCGAGCTGCGCGGTGATTTGCTGCAGCAACTGCGTGACCTGCCGCTGGATGCCGACGATCCGGCAGCCGCCGATGTGCTGCAGATGCGCGATCAGTTGATTGCCAGCTATGAAGAGATTGCCCGGGAGTCGATTATTTCGCGCAGCGGAATGTCCGCCCAGGCGCTGGACAGTCTGGGCAGCCTGCTCAATCTCACAGCGGCCTACGCCGGCCTGCCGCAAGACTTCGACCGTAACGTACGTCAGCTGACCGAGCTGCTTATCGCCACGACACCTCAGGTCACCTCAACCCTGGGGCAGGGGCGTGCAACCGGCGCCTACTCCATGGGGCTGGGTTTTCTCAACTCTGACGCCAGCCGGGAGATGGATGAGCTGGTGACGCTTCTGCAGAAGTTGGGTACCGATTATCAGCAGGCACTGGATCAATCCGTGGGGGCAACCGGTAATGCCGCACTGCAGGCTGCGGCAGCGCGCAGCCGCGAAAGCATTGATAACGCCTCGCTGATCTTTGAGGAAGACATCATTATCGCTGCTTCGCTGGACAGCACCTGGAGCGCGTTCTTTGATCGGATCACCAGCGAAGTCGATGCTACCTACACGCTGAAAACGGCGATTTTTGATTATCTTGGCGCACAGCTGGACCGGCGCCTGGCGCAGAACGAGCGGGCGATGATGGTGCTGATCGTTGCGCTGTTGGGTGTGGGGCTTGCCATTATCTATCTGTACGCCGGCTTTTATATGGCTACCCGTCGCACCCTCAAGCGGCTGTCGCAGCAGATGGGGCAGGTCGCCCGTGGCGACATGACCGTGCAGGTAGAGGTGGACAGCCGCGACGAGCTGGGTGCGCTTGCCAGTGATTTCAACAATACCGTTCAGCGTGTACGCGAGCTGATTCAGCAGGTCAGCGCCACCTCCGGGCAGGTGCAGGGGCAATCGCGCGAGGTCGAGCAGATTTCCGCCGAGAGCAGCCAGTCGGTGGCAGCGCAACGCAGCCAGATCGAGCAGGTGGCAACCGCCATGAACGAAATGGCCGCCACGTCTCAGGAAGTGGCGCGCAGTGCCGCGCTGGCGGTGAACAACGCCGAACAGGTCAATACCGAGACGCTCAATGGGCGTCGTCTGGTCGAGTCCTCTGTGGATGGTATCGAGAAACTGGCGGGTGAGATTGCGAACTCGGTACGGGTGATCAATCAGCTGGCCGAGGACAGTGCATCGATTAGCCGGGTGCTGGACGTGATCAAGGGCGTTGCCGAGCAAACCAACCTGCTGGCGCTCAATGCGGCCATTGAGGCGGCCCGGGCCGGCGAGCAGGGCCGTGGCTTTGCCGTCGTCGCCGATGAGGTCCGCACCCTGGCCCGTCGCACACAGCAGTCAACCGAAGAAATCGAGCAGATGATTGTGCGCCTGCAAGACGGCGTAGGCGCCGCAGTGCGAGCCATGGACAGCAGTCACGGCATGACGGCCTCCACGGTGGATGCGTCGCTGCGTGTGCAGCAGGGGCTCGACAGTATTCTCAAGGCGGTGACCCAGATTGTTGATCAGAGCCAGCAGATTGCTGCGGCGGCCGAGCAGCAGACGGTGGTCAGCCACGATATCGATCAGAATATCGTGCAGATCAACGAAGCAGGCGAGCGCACCGCAGAGGGCGCGCGCCGGGCGGAGGACGCCAGTGGCCGCATGGGTCAGCTGGTACAGTCGCTGCAAGGTATCATCAACGCTTTCAAGGTCTAGGCTGGCGTCGCACGCCGGCAAGCGGCGCCGTGCTCAGGCCTCTGGCTTGGGCTTAGGCGCCCAGAGTACTTCTTCGGTCGCCTGCAGTCGCGCGATGCTGCGAGCGACCACAAACAGCAGGTCAGACAGGCGGTTGAGATAAATTGCCGACTGATTGTTGACCTCCTCCTGAACCGCCAATCCCAGATAGTGACGTTCCGCACGGCGGCATACGCTGCGCACCAGGTGCGCCTGCGCAATCAGCGGCGAGCCGCCCGGCAGGATGAAATTTTCCAGCGGTGGCAGCGATGCGTTGTAGTGATCAATCAGCGCTTCCAGTGCCGTGACATCGCTGGCGTCAATGATGTCATGGCCGGGCACGGCCAGTTCGCCACCCAGGTCGAACAGGCGGTGCTGCAGCGGCACCAGGTGGGTTTTCAACGCGCTCAGTTCGGGCGCCTCCAACTGACTTAGCAGCAGGCCAAGCTGACAATTGAGTTCGTCGACATCGCCCATCGCCTCGACGCGTGGATGGTCTTTGCTGATGCGCTCGCCGTTGGCCAGGCCGGTTTCGCCGCCGTCGCCGGTGCGCGTATAGAGTTTGCTGAGGCGATAGCCCATGAAATGCTCTCCGGTTGAGTGGGAATGCCGAGTCTAACCCGCCAGCGCTCAGTCGGTGGGTAGCTGATGCCGTCGCAGACAGTCTTTAGCTGCGTCGAGCAAACGTTCCAGTGCGGGTACTTGCAGACCGTTCTGACGCGCCTGGCGACAGGCGTAGCCAAGGATGTAGTCGATTTCGGTACGCCGGCCTGCGTGCAGATCCTGACGCATGGAAGAGCTGTTGGCTGCGGTGCTGCGAATGACGTCGTGCACCAAGGGGGCAAGTTCTTCTGTTACGCCTTGCGCACGCAGCAGCTCCTGCAGTTCGGTCAGGCAGGTGTCCAGCCAGGGGCCGGCCCGTGTTGGTACCTCGCCGTTGTGGCAGTTGTAGATCAGGGTAAAGGGGTTGATGGCGCAGTTGATTGCCAGCTTGCGCCACAGCGTTGGCATGATCGGGGTCTGCCAGCGCCAGTCGAACAGGGCGGGCGGGAGACGGTTGAACCATTCCGGGCACGGCGCGCCGCTGTCGAGCGGACCAACCACGGTGCTGCCCCGTCCAGCCCAGGTCAACTCGCCCGGCGCCGGTTGCCAGGCGCCGTCGGTCACGCTGGCGGCGAACACCTGCTGCGCCCGGCAGGCCTGAGCGACGGCCTGCTGGGAGCCAAGACCGTTTTGTAGCATCAGGATGTCGCCGGCCGGGCGCAGCCGATGCCGTAGCTGCCTGACTGCCGCAAGCGCGGCGTGTGCCTTGGTGGCGACGATCAGGTGGCGGATCATCCGCGTGGTATCGGGCGTTTCAAAATTCAGCGTCAGCGCGTGGTTGCCGTTGCCGTCGTTGAACAGCAGGCGGTTGTTGCGCTGCTGCCAGGCTTCCAGTTGCTGGGCGTTGCGCACGATCACCCGGCAGGCGATACCGGCTTGCTGCAGGCGCGCGGCCCAGAGCAGGCCGAGGCTGCCTGCACCAAGTATGTAGAGCATGGGCTCAGGACAGCCGGGTTTCGGTAATCAGATTGGTTTCGTAAGCTTCGGTCAGTTTGGCCTCGACCTGCTCAAGCATCTGTTGCGGATCGGGCAGTGCCTGCTTGTCGGTCAAGGTGCACAGCACCATGCCGGCGCGAATGGACAAATACCCTTCGCTGGTCTTGAAGGCCTTGAGGTTCAGGCCATCGTGCAGCCGGCGGAAGCTGGCCGGCTTCAGGTCGGCTGCTTCTTCAGCCAGGGTAACGATGGCAAAGGCATTGCTGTCGACCCGCGCGATGACGTCGGTCGGACGCACGAGTTGCTGCAGGCGGCGTGCGGTGCCGCGGAGCACTTCCTGGCGTACGGTATCGCCAAAGCGCTCGCTCAGGTTGGGCAGGTTTTGTACGCCCATGACCACCAGGCAGCAGGCGCCGCCGCGCGACTCGACGCTGCGCAGGGCGTCGCTCAGGCGCTGCAGCAGATAGCGACGGTTGCCAATGGCGGTCAGGCGATCAACCAGATTGTGCTCTTCCAGCTGGGCATTGTTGGTAGCCAGCAGCCGGTTTTCATCCAGCAGACGGTTGATCAGCTGAGAGGTGCGGTCGGCAGCGTAAATGCGGGGTAGCAATTGCTCGTTCATCGACGACTTGCTGATGAAGTCGTCGACGCCGCGATCAAAGGCCTCGCTGAGCACGTTGTCACCTTCGCGGGCGGTCAGCAGTACCACGTAGGTGTAATGGTCGGTTTGCTCGTCCAGTTGACGGATGCGGGTGGTCAGCTCCAGGCCGTCCATCTCGGGCATCAGCCAATCGGCGACCATGACGCTGGCGGGACGCTCTTCATGCATGCTCAAGGCATCCATGGCCGAGCTGGCGAAGCGAATGTCGTTATAGCCGGCCTGGCTCAGTGTGTGGCCGATGACCGCGCTACTGAACTTGGTGTCATCCACCACCAGAATACTGAGTTGGGGATTCGGCATGAGGTGCTCCCTGCTGGACGTTGACCAATCTCGTTATAATGCCACGAGGGTATACTGTTGTTTTGCAATCAACATCATATATTTGCGATTTAGGGGTAGATGCATGCCGTCCTTTGACGTGGTGTCCGAACTGGACAAACATGAAGTGACCAACGCGGTGGATAATGCCAAGAAGGAACTGGAGCGGCGCTACGATCTGCGCGGTAAGGGCAGCTTCGAGTTTAACGACAAGCAGCAGCAGATCACCCTGATTGGTGATGCCGACTTTCAGCTGGATCAGATGATGCAGATTCTCGAGCTGAGTCTGACCAAACGCAACATTGATATCCGCTGCCTGAAGGCCAATGAGCCCTTTGCCTCAGGCAAGCAGGTCAAGCAGACTGTGGAGCTCAAGGAAGGTATTGATAAGGAACTTGCCAAGAAAATCGTTGCCTTGATCAAGGATTCCAAGCTCAAGGTGCAGGCGGCTATCCAGGGTGAGCAGGTGCGGGTAACGGGCAAGAAACGTGATGACCTGCAGGATGTGATGGCGCTGCTGCGCGCTAGCGAGCTGGAGATTCCGCTGCAGTACAACAATTTTCGCGACTGAATTTCAGTCGGACATTTTCAGAAGCAAAGGGGAACGTAATGGAGCAATTGATGGAGAAGCTGCAGGGGCTGGAGGAAGCCTGGCTGCCGCTGGTGATTGAGTATGGCAGCAAGCTGTTTCTGGCCCTGCTCACGCTTGTCATTGGCTGGTGGCTGATTGGTCGCGTGGTCAAGGCGATGGACACCGTGATGAACAAGCGCAACGTCGAGCCTACACTACACGGCTTTGTGTCCGCGCTGGTCTCGATTGCGCTGAAAGTCCTGCTGCTGATCACCGTTGCCGGCATGATCGGTATCGAAACCACCTCGTTCATCGCTATGTTGGGTGCTGCCGGTCTGGCCGTTGGTCTGGCCTTGCAGGGCAGTCTGGCGAACTTCGCCGGTGGGGCGTTGATTCTGTTTCTGCGTCCGTTCCGTGCCGGTGAGTACATCGAGGCGCAGGGCGTTGGTGGTACCGTCGACAGCATTCAGATTTTCAACACCGTCCTGAAGACGCCGGACAACAAGACCGTCATCATCCCGAACGGTAGCCTGTCCAACGGCAACATCATCAATTACTCGCGTCAGCCGACCCGTCGGGTGGATCTGAACATCGGCATCGATTACGGCGATGACGTGAAGAAGGCCCGCTCCATTCTGCTCGGTCTGGCCGCCGCCGACAGCCGCGTGCTGAAGGATCCGGAGGCCGTGGTCTGGCTGGTGTCACTGGGCGACAACTCAGTCAATCTGTCGCTGCGCATGTGGACCAAGACCGAAGACTTCTGGGGCGTATTCTGGGACATCCAGGAGCAGGCCAAGGAAGCCTTCGACGCACAGGGGATCACCATTCCCTTCCCGCAGCGCACCGTGCACATGGTTACCGAAGCGGCAGCAGAGTAATCATCAGCGCTGTACAGAAAACCCGGCTCGTGCCGGGTTTTCTGCGTTATGTCCTGTGCTTTTTTGGCGCTCAGTCGATGCCAGGGCGAGCAACCCGATCCGGATGTGCCAGCTTGAGCAGGGCGAAGGCCAGGATGATCGCCGGCAGACCGGTCAATGCCGTCACGCAGAAGAAGCCGACCCAGCCCAGCTGCGTGGCCAGCAGGCCGGTAAAGCCGGCGGCGAATTGTCCGGGCAGGGTCATCAGTGAGCTGAACAGCGCGTATTGGGTGGCGGTATAGGCGGTGTTGGTCAGGCTCGACAGATAGGCGATGAACACGGAGATGGCCAGGCCGCCGGTGATGTTGTCGGCAATGATGGCTAGCACCAGCCCCTGTGGCTCGGGGCCAATATAGGCCAGCCAGGCAAACACCAGGTTGGTTGCCGGTGCCATAAAGGCAGTCAGGATCAGAATCGGCGCAATGCCAAAGCGCGCGACCATAAAACCGCCCAGGGCCGCACCGCCCAGAGTCATGGCGAGGCCGAAGGCGGCGGCGATATTGGCGATCTGCTCCTTGCTGAAGCCGATATCCAGGTAAAAGGGATTGGCCATGGTGCCCATGAAAATGTCGCTGATGCGGAAGGTGGCGACAAACAGCAGAATGACAATGGCAACGCGCCCGTAGCGGCCGAAGAACTCGGTGAAGGGGGCGACAAAGGCGTTGGTTGCCCATTGCGAGAGCGCTCCGCGCCAGCCGTTGCCGGTGGTGCCGAGCTGCTGACTGAGGGCGCGCTCGGCGATCTCTGCGTCCTGGTTGGCATGCACCTCGGGCTCGGCGATGCACAGCGTGGTGACCAGCCCCACCAGCATCAGTCCAGCCATCAGCGCATAAGCGCTGCTCCAGTCTTGCAGGGCGGCGATATGCAGGGCGCCAGCGCCCGCTGCCAGAATCGCCACGCGGTAGCCGGTCACGTAGGTGGCGGCCATCGCCGCCTGTCGGTGGCGTGCTTCGGCCTCGACCCGGTAGGCGTCAATGGCGACATCCTGGGTCGCCGAGCCAAAGGCGGCCAGCACTGCCCAGAGCGCAACCCACTCCAGGTGTTCCAGGGGGTTGCTCAGTGACATACCAAGCAGCGCGCCGGCTATCACCAGCTGCGCCAGCAGCATCCAGCTGCGGCGGCGGCCGAGCAGCCGCGTCAGCACCGGTACGGGTAGACGGTCAATCAGCGGGGCCCACAGCACCTTGATTGAGTGGGCCATGCCGACCCAGCTGAGAAAGCCGATGGAGGCCAGCTCCACGCCGATGTCGCGCAGCCAGGCGCTGAAGGTGCCGCCAACCAGCAGCAGTGGCAAACCCGCGGAAAAGCCGAGGAACAGCATGCCGATGACGCGTGGCTTGAGGTAGACTCGCAGCCCCTCGTGGGCTGGCTGAGGGGGTTGCCGAGAAGTGTCGAGACTCATGGGTGTCCTTGTTGCGGCGGCTCAGACATCTGGCCAGCCATAGTGTTGCAGGTTGACGCGACCACTGCGCACCAGCACGCCTTCGGCGCTCAGGCGTGCCCGTTGTTCCTGTCCTGCTGGTGTATCGGCGCCCAGCGACAGCTTGCCCTGGCTATTGAGCACGCGATGCCATGGCAGGCGTGAGCCCTCAGGCAACTGCCCCAGCCAGCGCCCGACCAGGCGTGCGCCGCGGCCCAGTCCTGCCAGCTCAGCCAGCTTGCCGTAGCTGGTAACGCGGCCTGGCGGGATGCTCGCCAGTGCCAGGAAAAAGGCGTCTCGGCGCGGGTCGGGGGGCTCGGCCCGGAACGTGCCGGACGTTTTCTGGTCTTTCATGCAAGGTTTTCTGTTTTCTCGACTATTCAGGGTATGCGTCGATGGTGTTGCGTCAGGTAGTAACAGGGTCGGTGTTGGCGGTGTTGTCGATGGGCAGTGTCGCCGATACGTTGTGGCTCGACAATGGGGATCGGGTGAGCGGCAAGGTGGAGTTTCTCGATGCAGGCAAACTGGTGCTGCGCACCGAGTACGCCGGCACGGTTTCGGTCAATATTGCTCGGGTGCGTACCTTTACCAGCGAAGAGCCGGTGCTGGTGCGCTTGAAGAACGGTAGTGAGTACACCGTGCAGTTGGCTGAGGCCGAGGAGCCGGGCCAGGTGCTGCTGCGCGTGCCCAATCGTCGCCCGGTGGCAACGCAGATCTCGTCGATTCAGCGCTTGCTGGTGCCCAGACCGGTGGTGCACGACATGGTCTGGGAAGGGGACATTACCGCAGAGTTGGACCTCAAGGATACCTCGGGTAACGAGAAGCGCGAGATCGATGTCGACCTGGCCTCCAGTCTGCAGCATGGCCGCTGGCGACATGACGTAGCGCTGGACTATGACCGTGACTATACCGATGACGTGGAGACCAGCCATACGCTGGACGCCTCCTATGATCTGAACCGCTTTCTTACCGACCAGTGGTTTTGGGCCAGCCGTCTGCGCTACAAGCGTGATCATCTGGGGGAGCTGGCGCGCCAGCGGCAATTTGGTACCGGCCCCGGTTATCAGTGGTGGAACAATGCGCTGGGGCGCTTTGAAACCTCGGTGCTGGCAAGTCGCTGGTGGACCGAGCAGCGCGACGGTACGCGCGACAAGTACGATGCATTGGGGCTGCAGTGGGATTATCGGCGCTACCTGTTCGGCAAGCGCTTCGAGTTGTTTCACAACGCAGAAACCCAGCTGCCGGATGATCCAGCGGTACGCTACCTGATGGACGCCGAGTTGGGTCTGCGCTACCGCCTGACCAATTGGGCGTCGCTGAGCATCAAAGGGGAGTGGGATTATCTCAACACCACGGATGACACCGGGTATCACGACACCACCTACACCCTGGGGCTGGGTGTGGGCTGGTAGTTTGAGCAAACGTGCCGGCGGCGGATGCCGCCGGCAAGGACTTGGCGCCTGGGCTTAAATGCGCAGACCGCCGTCCAGTTCAAGGATGCGACCGGTGTAGTAGTCGTTCTCGAACAGGTACGCCGCAGAGTGCGCAATCTCCGCCGGTTTGCCCATGCGCTTGAGCGGAATACCCGAGGTCATCTTCTCCAGCGCTTCCGGCTTCATGCTGCCGGTCATCTCGGTTTCGATAAAGCCCGGCGCGATACCGGCAACGCGGATACCGTAGCGCGACAGCTCCTTCGCCCAGGTCACTGTCATGGCGGCCACGCCGGCCTTGGCGGCGGAGTAGTTGGACTGGCCGATGTTGCCCGCACGTGAGATGGACGAGATGTTGATGATCAGGCCTGGTGTGCCCAGCTCAATCATCTTGGCGGCCACTTCACGGGTGCCGAGGAACACGCCGGTCAGGTTGACGTCGATCACCGACTGCCACTGCGCCATGCTCATTTTCTGGATCTGGCCGTCTTTCGCCTTCAGCAGCAGGCCGTCGCGCAGGATGCCAGCATTGTTGATCAGACCGTGAATGGCGCCAAAGTCATCGGCCACCTGGTTCACCATGTGGGTGACCTGCTCTTCGTTGGCCACGTTGCAGATATAGGAACGAGCGTCTCCACCAGCCTGCTTGCAAGCCGCAACGGCAGCATCCAGTGCTTCCTGGTTGAGGTCGACCAGCGCCAGCCTGGCGCCCTTGGCTGCCAGGAACTCGCCCATGGCCCGGCCCAGACCCTGGCCGCCGCCGGTAATGATGATCACGCTGTCTTGCAGTTGCATCAGGCACTCCTCGTAGTGGGTAGTTGAAACAGGTGCGCAAGCATGCACCAGATCCAGTCTCTTTTGAAGACCTGAACCTGCATTCAAGTCACTTTCTGACTATGTCTCGGCGTCTGCCTTCCGGGCACCCGAATGGACGGCCAACCATTGATCGACAGGAACCTTGAAAGCTGCGACGGTCATACCCATATAGGCAAAACCTGTCCATTACGAGGTGCGTATGCCCCTGTTCAGATTCCTTCTTCTGCTCCTTCCCCTGTTTGAGCTGGCCAGCCTTATTCTGCTAGGCCAGCGTATCGGGGTAGGCGCAACCCTGCTTTGGGTGCTGGGTACCGGCCTGCTGGGCCTGGTGCTGATTCAGCGCCAGGGCTGGTCGATGCTGCAACAATTGCAGATCCGCATGGCGGAAAACCGCTCACCCTTTGCTGTGCTGAAAACCGGCATGTGGTGGTTACTGGCCGGTGTGTTGCTGATGATTCCTGGCTTGATTACCGACACCCTGGCTATTCCCTGCCTGGTCCTAGCACTGGTCTCGCGTGGAAAGCCCGCTCCGGGCGAGCCGGGCGGCCCGACGGTCTGGAAACAGGGGAATACCACCATTATTGAGGGTGAGTGGCGTGACGGCGAAGAGCCGCGTGCACCGCGGGACCAGCGAATCGAGCGCGATTGAAAAAAAATCTTTGCGCGAGGCCTTGAAATGCCCCGTCGCAGCCCCATCTATCTGACACCGGTTTGGCAGGCCCAGGAGCTCCTGGGCCTTGAACAGCGATGCGCCAACAGGCGTATCCCCCACAGCGGCTCAGGCGGCTGTGGATTTCAACGTGGAAGCGCCGGATATCCGGCATTTGAGACTTAATATTGGGAGACACACAACGATGAAAATTCGTCCGTTACACGATCGCGTAGTCGTTCGTCGCAGCGAAGAAGAAACCAAGACCGCTGGCGGTATCGTGCTGCCCGGTTCGGCCGCTGAAAAGCCGAATACCGGCGTTATCGTTGCTGTAGGTACCGGGCGTCTGCAGGACAATGGCGAAGTCCGTCCGCTGGCCGTCAAAGAAGGCGACAAGGTGGTATTCGGTCCTTACTCCGGCAACAACACCATCAAAGTCGAAGGTGAAGAGCTGCTGATCATGAGCGAGTCCGAAATCTACGGTGTAATCGAAGGCTGATCCAGCTGCCGCTAACCCCTTAACGAATTCATTTGAAGGAAAGCAATCATGGCTGCAAAAGAAGTTAAATTCGGTATTTCCGGTCGCAACAAGATGCTGGACGGCGTCAACACGCTGGCCAATGCGGTAAAAGCTACTCTGGGTCCGAAGGGTCGTAACGTGCTGATCGAGCGCAGCTTCGGCGCGCCGCTGATCACCAAAGACGGCGTTTCCGTTGCCAAGGAAATCGAGCTGAAAGACAAGTTCGAAAACATGGGCGCGCAACTGGTTAAAGACGTTGCCTCCCGCGCCAATGACGACGCTGGTGACGGTACCACCACTGCCACCGTACTGGCTCAAGCCATCGTCACCGAAGGTCTGAAGGCCGTTGCTGCCGGCATGAACCCGATGGATCTCAAGCGCGGTATCGACAAAGCCACCGCCGGCATCGTTGCCGAGCTGAAAAACCTGGCCAAGCCCTGCGCCGACTCCAAGGCCATCGCTCAGGTAGGCACCATCTCCGCCAACTCTGACGAGTCCGTCGGCAGCATCATCGCTGAAGCCATGGACCGCGTCGGTAAAGAAGGCGTCATCACCGTTGAAGAAGGTTCCGGTCTGGAAAACGAGCTGTCTGTCGTAGAAGGCATGCAGTTTGACCGTGGCTACCTGTCTCCCTATTTCGTCAACAAGCCGGAAACCATGTCCGCTGACCTGGACAACCCGTACATCCTGCTGGTCGACAAGAAAATCTCCAACATCCGCGAGCTGCTGCCGGTTCTGGAAGCCGTTGCCAAGGCTGGTCGTCCGCTGATGATCGTTGCAGAAGACGTCGAAGGCGAAGCGCTGGCGACTCTGGTTGTCAACAACATGCGCGGCATCGTTAAGGTTGCTGCTGTGAAGGCACCGGGCTTCGGCGACCGTCGCAAGGCCATGCTGCAGGACATCGCCATCCTGACCGGTGGTACCGTGATCAGCGAAGAAGTGGGCCTGAGCCTGGAAACCACTACCCTGGAGCACCTGGGTCAAGCCAAGAGCGTGCAGATCAACAAGGACAACTCCACTGTTGTTGACGGCGCTGGCGCCAAGGCTGATATCGAAGCTCGCGTTAACCAGATCCGCAAGCAGGTTGAAGACACTTCTTCCGACTACGACCGTGAGAAGCTGCAAGAGCGTCTGGCCAAGCTGGCTGGCGGCGTTGCCGTGATCAAGGTTGGCGCTGCTACCGAAGTGGAAATGAAAGAGAAGAAGCACCGCGTAGAAGACGCGCTGCATGCTACTCGCGCTGCGGTAGAAGAGGGCGTGGTTCCTGGCGGTGGTGTTGCCCTGGTTCGTACCCTGGCTGCCATCGACGGTCTGACTGGCGACAACGAAGACCAGAACGTCGGTATCAAGCTGCTGCGCCGCGCTGTTGAAGCGCCGCTGCGTCAGATTGTTGCCAACGCCGGTGAAGAAGCCGCTGTGGTGCTGGAGAAGGTGCGCGGTGGCGAAGGCAACTTCGGCTACAACGCTGCTACCGGCGAATACGGCGACATGATCGCCATGGGTATTCTGGACCCGGCCAAGGTCACTCGCAGCGCGCTGCAGGCTGCTGCGTCCGTAGCCAGCCTGATGATCACCACCGAAGCGATGATCGCTGAGCTGCCGGAAGAGAAGCCGGCTATGCCTGACATGGGCGGTATGGGTGGCATGGGTGGCATGGGTGGCATGATGTAAGTCAGCCTTGCCCCAAAAAACCGGCTCTTGCAGCCGGTTTTTTTATGCTCGGACTTTTTTCAGGCAATTTATTTGTAAGATATATCCTACAAGGCGTGTACGCCTTTGACACTAAGGTGCGTGGGCTAGCGGTGTTTTTTGCTGTTGTTTTTTAGTAAGTATTTGATTTAAAAGATTTTAAATTTAGGCGCGGTGTAAGAATGAATGTCATTCGATGCTTGCGCTCAGGCCTGAAAAGCTTATTATCTACCCATGCGCAACGGACAGCGCTGCTCGGCAGGAAGCTTGAGCCAAGGATTTTCAGGACGATGAAGCCAGGATGGCTGGACACGGAAGGCATGAAGGGACTAAAGAGTGGGCCGGTTTACCGGCCCCTTTTTTTGCCTGAAATTTGCTGCCTTTCGGCCGACCTATAAGCCAAATCGGTGCAGGGCGGACTAAACCAAAGGCGCGCCTTCGTATGATGCTCCCGCCCCAGGCTATCTACTTCTGCCGCCAACCCTGCAGAGTTACCCCAGGCAGGCTCGTGGCTGCCGGTGGTAGGGCAGACTAAGCCAAAGGCATGACAGCGCCTCACGCTGACCTCTCGCTCCAGCCAATGCTGCAGTACCCCACCGCAGAAACGCGGCCAAGCGCACGTGCAGGCTATCCCTGGAACCTGTGCGAGGCCTATAGAAAGCTGGCTGCAAGAGTGGGCTTCTTGCGGTGAGGACTGGGGCGGACTAAGCCAAAGGCGTGTCCGCGCATGATAGCCCCGCACGCCGCCCTCCCGCTCTAGCCTATGCCGCAGTATCCAACCGTAGAAACGGGGCAACGCGCACGTGCACCTTGTGCCTGAAACCTGCTCGACGCGCATAAAAAAACCGGCTGCAAGAGCCGGTTTTTCGGGGCGAGGCAGGTAGTCTGCTCAGCGCTCCAGGTATTGCAGCTTGTCCGGTACGCCATCCCACTCTTCGGCGTCGGGCAGGGAGTCTTTCTTCTCGGTGATGTTCGGCCAGACTTCGGCCAGGTCGGCGTTCAGCTCGATGTACTCATCCATACCTTCGGGGATCTCGTCCTCGGAGAAGATCGCGCTGGCTGGGCACTCTGGCTCACACAGGGCGCAGTCGATGCACTCGTCCGGGTGGATAACCAGGAAGTTCGGGCCTTCGTAGAAGCAATCGACCGGGCAGACCTCAACGCAATCGGTGTACTTGCACTTGATGCAGTTGTCGGTAACAACAAAGGTCATGGTCAGGTCTCCATCGTATTAGGCGAGAAAAAGCTGGCGCGTAGTCTATCAGTTTTTTTTAGAGGGTATAGGGTTCAGCGCTTTTTTGTGCTGATAAACGCGTGATCCCTCCCGTTTAATGCAAATAAGTATCATTTGTCGCTTGATTAGGCCCATTCCCGTTTCAGCTGGTATAGCAGATCGAGTGCCTGGCGTGGGCTTAGATCATCGATGTCGATGTCTTGCAGTTGCTCCACTAGGGGGTGTGCCGCACTGGCAAACAGGTCGCTCTGGAACGGCTGCTGCGCGCTCGCCGGGCGGTTGCTCTGTTCGAGACTCTGCTGCTCCAGCTGGGCCAGGTGCTCGCGTGCGCGCTCAATGACCGGGCGGGGAACGCCGGCCAGCTGGGCTACCTGCAGGCCATAACTCTGGCTGGCCGGGCCGGGTTGCACGTTGTGCAGGAACACGATGCGCTCGTTGTGTTCGGTGGCATTCAGGTGCACGTTCACGACGCCAGGGTCACTGTCGGCCATGCCGGTTAGCTCAAAGTAGTGGGTGGCGAACAGGGTAAAGGCGCGTGCCCGCGCCAGGTATTCGGCGGCGGACCAGGCCAGTGACAGGCCGTCAAAGGTGCTAGTGCCGCGACCTACTTCGTCCATCAGCACCAGACTCTGGTCGGTGGCGTTGTTGAGGATATTGGCGGTTTCGCTCATCTCGACCATAAAGGTCGAGCGGCCGCCCGCCAGATCGTCACTGGAGCCGATACGGGTAAAGATACGGTCCACGCAGGACAGCTCCACGGCTGCGGCTGGTACAAAGCTGCCGATGTGCGCCAGCAGGGTGATCAGCGCCGTCTGGCGCATATAGGTCGATTTACCGCCCATGTTCGGCCCGGTAATGATCAGCATGCGGGTGTCTGGGTCCAATGCCAGGTCGTTGGCGACGAAGGGTGTCTCCAGTACCTGTTCCACCACCGGGTGGCGGCCCTGGGTGATCTGCAGCTGGCTGCCCGCGATAAACTGCGGGCGGCAGTAATCCAGCGTGCCGGCGCGTTCGGCCAGGGTACAGAGCACATCGATTTCGGCCAGGCTGGCGGCGCTGGTTTGTAGGGCGGCCAGGTCTTCATTCAGGCGGTCGAGCAGTTCGTCGTACAGTTGCTTCTCGCGCGCCAGTGCGCGGCTGCGCGCTGACAGGGCTTTGTCTTCAAAGGCTTTCAGCTCAGGGGTGATAAAGCGCTCGGCACCCTTGAGGGTCTGGCGGCGGATGTAGTCGACCGGCGCCTGATCCGATTGGCTGCGTGACAGCTCGATGTAGTAGCCGTGGACCCGGTTATAGCCGACCTTGAGGGTATTGAGGCCGGTGCGCTCGCGCTCGCGGGTTTCCAGGTCAATCAGGTACTGGCCGGCGTTTTCGCTGATGTTCTGCAGCTCATCCAGCTCGTCGTCGAAGCCGGCTTTGATCACGCCGCCGTCGCGCAGCACCGCCGGCGGGTTGTCGATCACCGCGTTGGCCAGCAGCTCGGCCAGGTCGGGGTAGGTGCTGACCTGCTCGGCAAGGGCACGCAGGTGCGGTGCTTCAACCGGTTGCAGACAGTCCTGCAGCGCGGGCAGCGCAGCCAGTGCATCGCGCAGGCGCGCCAGGTCACGGGGGCGGGCGGAGCGCAGGGCCACGCGGGCCAGAATACGTTCGATATCGCCAATGCCTTTGAGCTGAGGCTGCAGGTCTAGATAGAACTGCTGATCCAGCAGGGTGCTGATACTGTCCTGGCGGGCGCCGAGCACCTGCATGTCGCGCAGTGGGCGGTTCAGCCAGCGTGCCATCAAACGGCTGCCCATGGCGGTGGCGGTGTGGTCGAGCACGTCGAGCAGGGTGTTGTCGCGCCCGCCCGACAGATTCTGGTCAATCTCCAGATTGCGGCGGCTGGCACTGTCGATGATCACGCTGTCTTCAAAGCGCTCGTGGCTGATGCTGCGAATGTGCGGTAGCGCGGTGCGCTGGGTTTCCTTGGCGTAGCTGAGCAGGGCACCAGCGGCGCCGAGTCCCAGACGCAGATCGTTGCAGCCAAAGCCGACCAGGTCCTTGGTACCAAATTGCTGGGTCAGACTCTTGAAGGCGCTGTCCTGGTCAAACTCCCAGGGCGCCCGGCGCCGCACGGCGCGGCGACGTTCAATCGGGGTGTTGCTCTCCCAGTCATCCGGGATCAGCAGCTCGGCGGGGGCCAGGCGCTCCAGCTCGCCGAGCAGAGTCTCCCAGCCGCGCAACTCCATGACCACAAAGCGGCCACTGTTGATGTCCAGTGTGGCCAGTCCAAAGCCCTTTTCAGCGCCGACCAGTGCCGCCAACAGGTTGTCGCGACGCTCGTCCAGCAGGGCCTCGTCGCTGACGGTGCCAGGGGTAATGATGCGCGCGACCTGACGCTCGACCGGCCCTTTGCTGGTGGCCGGGTCGCCCACCTGTTCGCAGATGACGACCGATTCGCCGAGCTTCACCAGACGCGCGAGGTAACCCTCGGCTGAGTGATAGGGGATGCCGGCCATGGGAATCGGCTGGCCGCCGGATTGGCCGCGTGCGGTCAGGGTAATGTCGAGCAGGCGCGCAGCTTTTTTGGCGTCGTCATAAAAGAGCTCGTAAAAATCACCCATGCGATAGAACAGCAGCTGCTCGGGGTGCTGCTGCTTGATGCTGAAATATTGCTGCATCATCGGGGTATGGGCGGTGGCTTCGGGTTTGCTCTTTTTCATCAATAACTCGACTTGCGCTGCGGATGAGGGCGCGCCTTTGCGGAGCGCCGTTGCCGGTGAGGCGCAAGGTTACCACGGCGTTGCAGCGCCCTGCAGGGGGAGTCGGGAGAGAATTCTCGGGCGGGGCCTGACTTGCCTGTCAGTTGATCTGGCGTGCCCTGATGCGGCGGCGGTAGCGCTGATCCTGGTCCATACTGGGGCCCGGTTGCAGGTTGCTAATAATGAAGGGTAATGACATGGAGAGCATCCAGGCGGATATCGAGGCGGTTTATCGTCGGGAGTCCCGCCGCGTGTTGGCCACTTTGCTGCGCTTGCTCAATGGTAATTTCGATCTGGCGGAAGAGGCGCTGCAGGAGGCCTTTGTGGAGGCTGTGAAGCACTGGCCTGCGCGGGGCATTCCCGAGAATCCGCGCGCCTGGCTGGTGTCCACCGGCCGTTTCAAGGCGATCGACCAGTTGCGCAAGCGCGGGCGGCGGGATGCCTCGCTGCAGCGACTGGTGGAGACTCTGGACGATCAGGATGCGGACTGGGAGGCCCCGAGCGTGGTTGGGGATGATCGCCTGCGACTCATCTTCATCTGCTGCCACCCGGCCCTGTCGCCCGAGGCGCAGGTGGCACTGACCCTGCGTGAGGTGTGCGGGCTGACGACTGAGGCCATTGCTGCAGCCTTTCTGGTGCCGGTGCCAACCTTGGCACAGCGCATTGTGCGCGCAAAGAACAAGATTCGCGACGCTGCTATCCCCTATGAGGTCCCTGGCCCGGCGGACCTGGCATCCCGCCTTTCTGGTGTGTTGCAGGTGATCTATCTGGTGTTCAACGAAGGCTATTCGGCCTCCAGTGGGGAACAGCTTATGCGCCGTGAGCTATCGGCCGAGGCGCTGCGGTTGGGGCGCTTGTTGCACGAGTTGCTGCCAGCGCCCGAGGTAACCGGGCTGCTGGCATTGATGATGCTGCACGACGCCAGGCAAGCCGGGCGGGTCAACAGCGATGGCGACCTGGTACCGCTTGATGAACAAGACCGCAGTGTGTGGGACCAGGCGCAAATTCAAGAAGGGGCGCGCCTGGTCACGCTGGCGCTGACCGGGCGTGCCCCAGGACCCTTTGCTGTGCAGGCGGCCATCGCGGCGTTGCACGCCCAGGCGCCAAGCGCAGATGACACCGACTGGGCCGAGATTGTCGGCCTCTACAACCTGCTGCTGCAGATGCAGCCCTCACCGATAGTCGAGCTGAACCGCGCGGTGGCCATTGCCATGCGCGACGGGCCTGGCGTTGGGCTGGAACTGATAGAGCGCCTGGAACGTGACGGCGCGCTGGGCAGTTACTACCTGCTGCCGGCAGCGAGGGCCGACCTGCATCGACGCGCCGGTCAGCGCGATCTCGCTCTTATCGCCTACCAGCAGGCCCTCGACCTCACCCAGCAACAGACCGAGCGGCGCTTCCTTGTGCGGCGTATGGCCGAACTGGATTAAAAATTTTCTTCAGTGTGTCGAATTGCCCCGTGTTCGTACGACTAGTGTTGGCAAGCCTCTATTTCAAAGGAGAAAGATGCCATGAGCTATATCGACGGTTTTGTCATTGCGGTACCCCGGGAGAATCGCGAGAAGTTTGTTCATCACGCCGGCGTGGCTGACCCGGTATTTATCGAGTGGGGCGCCACGCGGGTGCTGGAGTGCTGGGAAGATGATGTGCCGGACGGCACCCTGACGGACTTTCGTCGTGCCGTGCAGGCCACGGAGGACGAGGCGGTGGTGTTTTCCTGGGTCGAATGGCCGGACAAGGCAACCCGCGATGCAGCGCTGGCCAGAATGATGTCCCCGGAGATGGGCGATCCGCGTCTGGATCCTGAGAAAAACCCCATGCCCTTTGATGGTAAGCGCATGATTTATGGCGGCTTTGTTCCCGTCGTCCAGCTGCACAACCCCGCATAGAGCGCGCAGGAGTCAAAGGATGATCAATAAGCACGGTGAATTTATCTGGTACGAACTCTGTACCCCAGATGCTGACGGCGCACAGGCGTTCTACAGCGCAGTGATTGGTTGGGATATTGCGGACAGCCTTACGCCCGATATGGACTACCGCATAGTTCACGCCACCGATGACGAAAATGGCGAACGGGTCCCGGTGGGGGCGTTGGCGCAGCTGTCCGACGAGATGCAAGTGTGCGGCGCGCAACCGGTGTGGCTTGGTTACATCGCTGTGGACGATGTCGATGCCAGCGTGAACCGCATTGTCTCCGCCGGCGGGGCGGTGTCCATGCCGGCGACGGATATTGCGGACGTCGGGCGAATTGCCCTGGTGACCGACCCGCAGGGCGCACCCTTCTATCTGATGCGCGGCATTCATGAGAGTCCCAGCGCGGCATTCGCAGCGGATCGGCCGCGGGTTGGTCACTGCGCCTGGAATGAACTGGCCACCACGGACCCGGAGGCGGCCAAAAATTTTTATTTTGCCGAGTTCGGCTGGACCAAGGATGGCGAGCTGCCAATGGGGGCTCAGGGGAACTATGAGTTCATTCGGCACAACGGCCTGATTGGCGCCGTCATGCCAAAACCGGATGAACGGCCCGGCTCATTGTGGAGCTACTATTTTCGTGTGGCGAATATCGATCTGGCCGTTGAGGCTATCGGTGCCTCTGGCGGTACGCTGGTCATGGGGCCGGAGGAGATTCCGGGTGGCGACTTTATCGTGATTGGCATTGACCCACAGGGCGCGCTTTTTTCGCTGATCGGAACCAGACCAGCGCAGTCTTGAATATCCTAGGAGGTGACATGCAAAGCGGAACCACAACCAGGGTCAGCGTGGCAACCTGCCTCTGGTTTGATGACCAGGCAGAGCAGGCCGCTGAGTTCTATACCTCACTCATCCCAGGCTCGCGCATTCACAACCGAATGCGCGATGCGATCGACGCGCCGCCCCTGCTGGTCGAGTTTACCCTCGGCGGGTCGCCCTATCAGGCGCTCAACGGAGGCCCGCATTTTGTACACTCGGAAGCGGCGTCCATCTCGGTACTGACCGACAGCCAGGAGGAGACAGACCGGCTCTGGGCAGCGCTGACGGCCGATGGTGGGTGCGAAAGTCAGTGTGGCTGGCTGAAAGACCGCTTCGGTGTTTCATGGCAAATAGTGCCGCGCCGGTTTATCGAGCTGCAGGGCTCGGATGACAAGGCCGCAGTGCAGCGCGCGCGTCAGGCGATGTTCAGCATGCGCAAACTGGATCTGGCTGCCCTTGAGGCTGCCTTCTATGGTGCAGCGCCCGCGGATGGAGAAAACGCATGAAATATCTGTGTCTGGTCTACTACGACGAACAGAAAATGCAGCAGCTGTCGCAGGACGAATGGGATGCGTTGAATCGTGAGTGTATTGCCTGTGTCGCGGACTTGCAGGCCAGCGGGCACTTTCTTGAAGGCGCACCGCTGTTGTCGACCGAGACGGCTACCACTGTGCGGGTACGTGATGGCGGCCCCATGATCACCGATGGTCCCTTTGCCGAGACCAAGGAGCAGTTGGCGGGCTTTTACATGCTGGAGGCGCGCGACTGCAACGAAGCCATCCGGCTGGCGCAGAAGATTCCTCCTGCGCGCTACGGCAGCGTAGAAATCCGGCCGGTGAGAGAGCTGGTTGAAAGCGGCAACGATATCTAGCTTCCGGAGGCCAGCGGCGCTTCTCTGCCAGTCCTGACGCCCCCCTTGAGCGCCGCTGCTGATCGCCGAATATAGATTAGCAGTGGTGCTGCCTTGCCTAGGAATATCCGCCCGTATTCAGGGGCTATCCTGCCTTGCGGCGTTGTGCTGTCTGCACGAAACCAACCTCGACAAAGCCGGTCCCAGCTCTGGTGCAGCCGCCGGGCCAACTGGCATGCTGTGTCCTGTTACGCACGTCGAGGAAGGTGCCATGTCCCATTATGATCCGTTGATTGATTCCGCCGCCGCCCGCCTGGGCCGTGTACTTGAACACCTGGGGCAACGCGTCAGCACTGCCGAGTCCTGCACCGGCGGCGGTATCGCCGAAGCCATTACTCGTGTCGCAGGCAGCTCGCAGTGGTTTGAAACCGGCTTTGTCACCTACGCCAACAGCAGCAAGGCGCGCTGGCTAGGCGTGGAGCCAGCCACGCTGGAGGCGCACGGTGCAGTCAGTGAACCGGTGGTGTTGGCCATGGCTGCTGGCGCCAAGGCGGCGGCTGAGGCGGATATGGCCGTCGCGGTCAGCGGCATTGCCGGGCCAGATGGCGGCAGCGCCGAAAAGCCGGTCGGTACGGTGTGGTTTGGCTGGGCGCTGGCCGACGGCCGGGTAATCAGTGACTGCAAACGCTTTCAGGGCGGCCGCCGTGAGGTGCGTGCTCAAACGGTATTGCATGCACTGGAGCGCCTGGTCTCGGAGGCAGAGAAGGCAGCTGCGAACCGGTCGTCAGTCTGATTGCATATCGGGGGTAGGCGGGTCATTTTTTCTGTGGAATAATACTGACCAAATATACAGTAGTTGATCGGTCGGTCGCTTCGGCGCCTGCCCCAAGCCAAGAGGATGCGAAATGGACGATAACAAAAAGAAGGCGCTGTCGGCTGCCTTGAGTCAGATTGAACGTCAGTTTGGCAAGGGTGCCGTGATGCGCATGGGCGATCACGAGCGTCAGGCCATTCCGGCTATCTCCACTGGCTCGCTCGGCCTGGATATCGCCCTCGGTATTGGTGGCCTGCCCAAGGGTCGTATCGTTGAAATCTACGGGCCGGAGTCCTCCGGTAAAACCACGCTGACCCTGTCGGTTATCGCGCAAGCGCAGAAGCACGGCGCCACCTGCGCTTTCGTTGACGCGGAACATGCGTTGGATCCGGAATACGCCGGCAAGCTGGGCGTTAACGTTGACGACCTGCTGGTCTCCCAGCCTGACACTGGTGAGCAGGCACTGGAAATCACCGACATGCTGGTGCGCTCCAATGCCGTTGACGTGATCATCGTCGACTCCGTGGCGGCGCTGGTGCCCAAGGCCGAGATTGAAGGCGAGATGGGTGACCATCACGTGGGTGTGCAGGCTCGTCTGATGTCGCAGGCGCTGCGTAAAATCACCGGTAACATCAAGAACGCCAACTGTCTGGTGATCTTCATCAACCAGATCCGCATGAAGATCGGCGTCATGTTCGGTAACCCGGAAACCACCACCGGTGGTAATGCCCTCAAGTTCTACTCCTCTGTCCGTCTGGATATCCGCCGTACCGGTGCGGTGAAAGAGGGCGACGAGGTGGTTGGCAGTGAAACCCGCGTCAAGGTTGTGAAGAACAAGGTCGCACCGCCGTTCCGTCAGGCCGAGTTCCAGATTCTGTACGGTGCCGGTATCTACCATAACGCCGAGATCATCGACCTGGGTGTACAGATCGGCCTGGTTGAGAAAGCCGGTGCCTGGTACAGCTATCAAGGCAGCAAGATCGGTCAGGGCAAGGCCAACGCCGCCAAGTTCCTGGAAGACAACAAGGCAGTGGCTGAAGAGATCGAAAAGGCCATCCGCGACAAGCTGCTGGCCAAGCCCGGCAAGCCGAAGGCCGAGAGCGAAGCCGACGCCGAACTGGAAGACTGAGCCGGCTGACTGATGCGCCCGCGCTCTACGTTGGAAACCCCGGTTGCCATTCGCCGCTCAGCCATGGATTTGCTGGCGCGGCGAGAGCACAGCTATGCGGAGTTGCAACGCAAGTTGCGCCAGCGAGGCGCGCCGAGCGATCTGGCCGAGATAGAGCTGGACCGCCTGGTTGAGGATGGGTTGCTCAGTGATGAGCGCTTTTGCGAGGCGTATATCTACGCCCGCAGTCAGCGCGGTTACGGCCCCGCGCGCCTGCGCGAGGAGCTGCGCCAGCGTGGCGTATCTGAATCGCTGGTCGAACGCAGTCTGGCCGAGGCAGATCAGGACTGGCAGGCGCTGGCCGAACAGGTGTTTGCCAAGCGCTTCCCTGAGGGCACTGCCCGTGATCCGGCGGAGCGCGGCAAGCAGCTGCGCTTTATGCAGTACCGGGGGTTTTCAGGTTTTCGGGCTGATTGACGAAGTCGATCAGCGCCCGCAGGCTACCCCTGTCCCTTTCGTTGAAATCAAAGCACAAGCGCGTCAGTGCGCCCAGCTCGGGCTCGTCGTCCTCCTGTTCACACATCCCCTGTTGCACAAATCCGCCTGAGACACAGATGTGTCCAAATCGCGTCTCCAGCTGTGCCAGTGCCTGCTGGTTGAGCGGGTGGTTGAGGCGCAGCATAAACTGTTCTCCAACACGGCGAGATGAGTGATAGTTGCTGTAAAAATTCAGGACCACCTGCATCGCCTCAGCGGGTGAGTTGCAGGGCGTCAACAGGTTGATGTCGTCGGGGTGGATATAGGCGCTGTCTGCCAGTTGGCTGCGAACAAACTGGGTAAAGGCCTGCCAGTACTGCCCGCCCGGCTGGTCCAGCAGAATGATCGGCACCATTGGGCTCTTGCCGGTCTGTACCAGGGTCAGCACTTCCAAGGCTTCATCCAAGGTGCCGAAGCCCCCTGGGCAGAGGATCAGAGCGTCTGCTTCCTTCACGAAGAACAGCTTGCGCAAAAAGAAAAAGCCAAAAGCCAGGTCATGGCTGGTGCCATGCACCACGGTGTTGGAGCGCTGCTCAAACGGCAGGGTGATATTGAAGCCCAGGCTGTGATCCAGTCCGGCACCTTCGTGGGTCGCGGTCATGATGCCGCCGCCAGCGCCGGTGATCGCCATATAGTCGTTGGCGGCCAGGGCGGCGCCCATCTCGCGGGCTACGGCGTACAGCGGGTGGTCGGGCGCGGTGCGTGCCGAGCCAAACACGGTGACCTTGCGGCGGCGCTTGAACATCTCCAGACGCGAGAAAGCCTGTTCCATCTCGCGAATGGTATGCAGCATGATCTTGGCGTCCCAGCGGTTGCGGTCCGCCTGGGCCATACGAATCACGTCCAGCAGCATGTCGCGGTAGAGCGGTGCGTTGTCACTGTCGGCAGCGCATAGCGCGATCAGCTCATCGACTCGACTGGGAATCTCGTTGCTGCCGGTTTGCCAGTGCCGACTCAGGTAGTCGGCCGGATCGTTGTCCTGCATCGGGCACCTGCTTCAGAGGGTCTGGCAATGATCGGCGATAAAACTCTGGGTCAGTACCGGCTGCTCATTGTCCTTGAGGACAAAGTGGTAGGTGAGGGTAGCGCCCATATCCAGCAGGCGGCGGAAGCGCAGGTCGGTGCAGACGCTGGCTTGCAGTTGGCTACGGGTCAGCAGCGGATCTTGCTGCATCAGTTCGGCGTAGTCGGCGTCGACCGCCAACCGATTGATTAGCTCATCACCTTCGGCGCTGAAGCCCAAGTCGGTGATCTGCGCGCTAATGGCGCGTGGGGTGTTTTCATTACTTTGCTCAGCAACCTGTTTGAGGGTGTCGTTCAGGCGAATATCTCGCAGCGAGGCGGCTTGCAGTGGCGCTGCCAGGCAGGCAGCAAGCACCAGGGGTAACCAGCGCATTATGTCTCTCCAGGTTTAATGTCCATATGCTGTGACATCCTTTGTGACCACGCCATTGCCGACTGGTTCGCTGGCCAGTCGCTATCGGTGTTGCCGGCTGGAATCGGATAGAATGCTGGCATTGTGGCGCGTCGCCTGTCCAGCCAGGAAAATGTAGTGATGTCTGAACACCCGGACCATGCGGTCAATCGCTTGCGCAGCGACGCCATTGCGCGTTCCACCCGGCCGTTTCTGGCGCGCGGTGCACGGGTGCGCCGTTGCCCGAGTTGCCAGGTGGCGGAGCATGCCTGTATCTGTGCAGAGCGCCCTAGGCTTGATAGCGGTGTCAGTTTCTGTCTGTTGATGCACGCCTATGAGCCGCTCAAGCCGACCAACACCGGCCGGCTGATTGCTGACTGTCTGCCCGATACGTATGCCTTTACCTGGGCGCGAACCGAGGTTGACCCAGTGCTGCTGGCGCTACTCAATGATCCGCGCTACCAGCCGTATGTGGTGTTTCCCGGGGAGTACGCACAGCCAACCCAGCAGGTGTGTGAGCAGATAGAGGCGGGGCAGGGGCGCCGTCCGTTGCTGATCATTCTGGACGCCACCTGGACGCAGGCGCGCAAGATGTTTCGCAAGAGTCCGTATCTGGCGGATGTGCCGGTGCTGAGTCTGCAGACCGAGCAGCTGTCGCGCTATCGCCTGCGCCGCTCCACTCGTGATGACCACCTGTGTACCGTAGAGGTGGCGTCGGCCTGCCTGCAGCTGGCCGGCGATACGGCCGCTGCCGAGGCGTTGGATGGCTACTTTCAGCGCTTTACCGACGCTTACCTGAGTACCTGCCGCAAGCGCCCTCAGTGATGCCCTGCCGGCTCCTGCTGCACCGCAGCGGGGCGTCGTCGCCGGTCAAGATAGATAGGCACCAGCTGTGCAGTGAGCATGCCGGCGAGCATCAGCGCACAACCCAGCAAACCGCGCGGGGTGAGGGTTTCACCCAGAATCAGCCAGCCGGCCAGCGCGGCAAACACCGCCTCCAGGCTGAGGATGATCGCTGCGTGTGAGGTGATGGCGTCTTTCTGTGCCACCACCTGCAGAGTAAAGGCAACGCCAACGGCCAGGATGCCGCCGTACAGAATGGCCGGTAGCGCCTGCGCGATGGCAGCAACGTTGATCGGTTCCAGCGTGACCGCCAGCGTCAGGCTGACCACTGCACAGACCAGAAACTGGATAAAGGACACCAGAATCGGGTCGTAGCGGCTTGCCAGCGCGCCGACCAGCAGCACATGCACAGCCCAGAAGCAGGCGCCCACCAGCTGCAGCCAGTCGCCGCGCGCGACGGTGAACTCGGCTGTCACGCTCAGCAGCATCATGCCGACCAACGCCATCACGGCACCGGCCCAGGTGCCCTTGTGGGTACGCATGCCGATAAACAGACCAAACACCGGTACCAGAATGACGTAGAGCCCGGTAATAAAGCCGGAGTTGGTGACGGTGGTGAACATCAGGCCAATCTGCTGCAGGTTGATGCCCAGCGTCAGCACCAGGCCAAGCACCAGGCTGCCCAGCAGCATCGGGCGGCTCAGGCGGGATGGGCCGCCATTTGCCTGGACCGGTTTGCGCAGCAGCCAGATCAGCGGCAGCAGGGTGATGGCACCGATGGCGAAACGCAGCCCGGTATAGAGAAAGGGGCCGATGTGGTCCATGCCCAGGCGCTGGGCAACAAAGGTGCTACCCCAGATCAGAGCAGTAATCAGCATCAGGGCGTCAGCCCGATAATGGCGCAGGTTCATGGGGGACTCGGAGGCAGGGAAACAGGTATTTTCCTCCCTGCGCTGGGTACTTATCCAGATACAGTTGTAGAGGCAGACTGTATCGCTGGCGATTGGCATTGACTGGGCGGTCGCTGACTGGCAGTCTCAGCGTGCTGTCTCACCTCCATAACAAAAAGACTGTGCAGGACGCCAAGCATGGGCCTGACCTATGACATTTTGATCGCTGACGATCACCCCCTTTTTCGTAGTGCCTTGCGCCAGGCGTTGTTCGATGGCCTGGGCGACACCATTACCCTGAGTGAAGTGGGCAGTATCACCGAGTTGCAGCAACGTTTGGGCGAGCGCGCCGATTGGGATCTGGTTCTGCTGGATCTGAACATGCCCGGTGCCTACGGCTTTTCCGGGCTGGCGCAGATGCGCGGCCAGTTCCCACAAATACCGGTCATTCTGATTTCTGCCCAGGAAGAGTCTGCTGTGGCCCGTCGCGCCCGCGACTTCGGTGCCAGTGGTTTTATTCCCAAGTCGGCCAGTCTGGAGGCCATTCAGCAGGCGGTTCAGGCGGTGCTCGATGGTGGCGTCTGCTGGCCTGAGGGTATCGACAACCCGCCGGGTATGAGCAGCGAACAGCAGCAGATCAGCGAGCGGGTTGCCAGCCTGACGCCGCAGCAGTTCCGCGTGCTGACCATGGTCTGCGATGGCTTGCTGAACAAGCAGATTGCCTACGAGCTGGACGTGTCCGAAGCCACCGTCAAGGCCCACGTTACCGCCATTTTCCGCAAGCTCAATGTACGCACGCGTACCCAGGCCGCTCTGGTGCTGCAGCAGATGGAACTGGCGAGCTGAGTCACCCCTGCCTGGGCCCGGCTACGACGGAAGTCTGCTGGGCAAACCCCACAGGCACTGCCAGACTGCATGCTGTGACACTGCAGTGGATTGAACACGCCCCATGATGCTCTCCGGCGGGCTGGTAGCCCTCATTTTTCTGATGTACATGGCATTGCTGTTTGTGATCGCTTTCTGGGGCGATCGCAACGCAAGCGTTCTCAAGCCACGCCTGCGGGTCTGGATCTACAGCCTGTCACTCTCCGTCTGGTGCACCAGTTGGACCTTCTTCGGCTCGGTTGGCATGGCGACCAACCAGCTTTGGGGCTTTCTACCCATCTATCTCGGCCCGTTGTTGCTATTCCTGTTCGGTTGGCGCCTGTATGCGCGCATGATCGCCATCAGCAAGCAGGAGAACATCACCTCCATCGCCGACTTTATTGCCTCGCGGTACGGCAAGTCGCAGGGCTTGGGTGTGATCGTCTCGCTGCTTTTCCTGGTCGCCGTGTTGCCCTATATCGCTTTGCAGTTGAAGGGGATTGTGCTCGGCTACAGCCTGCTCAGCAGCGCACCGGGCAGCGCCATGAGCGCCGACAGTGCGTTGGGCGCAGAGGATACCGCACTGGTTGTCACCCTGGTGCTGGCGCTGTTTACGGTGCTGTTCGGTACCCGTAGCCTGGATGTGACCGAGCATCACCGCGGCATGATGCTGGCCATCGCCTTCGAGTCGCTGGTGAAGTTGCTGGCGTTTCTGGCGGTGGGATTGTTTGTGGTGTTTGGGTTGTTTGGTGGTGCCGCTGATCTGTTTGCCCAGGCCCGCAGCGCTGAGGTCCTTGAGGGGTACTGGCAGCAGGAGACACCGGTGATCGGCCTGTTGCTGCAGACGTCCATCGCCATTCTGGCCTTTATTTGCCTGCCTCGGCAGTTTCAGGTGGCCGTGGTTGAGAACAGTGAACCGGGTGACCTGCGCCTGGCGCGCTGGGTCTTCCCGGTGTACCTGCTGCTGGCTGGCCTGTTTGTGATTCCGATTGCCCTGGCCGGTCAGATGCTGCTGGGTGGCGGCCTGTCGCCTGACTCGTACGTCATCAGCCTGCCGCTGATGCAGGGCAACTCGACGCTGGCCATGGCGGCGTTTCTGGGCGGGGCTTCCGCCGCCTCGGGCATGGTAATTGTGGCGGCCATTGCGTTGAGCACCATGGTCTCGAACGATGTGGTACTGCCGATTCTGCTGCGCAACCGCGTCGGCCCTGAGCACTCCTATGAGCGCTTTCGCGGTTGGCTGCTGAACGTACGGCGCACCAGCATTCTGATCATCCTGCTGCTGGCCTACGTGGTTTACCGCCTGATTGGCAGCGAGACCAGCCTGGCCAGTATCGGCCAGGTAGCCTTCGCGGCCATCGGCCAGTTGGCGCCGGCGATGTTTGGCGCACTGTTCTGGAAACAAGCCAACCGTACCGGGGTCCTCGCCGGGTTGCTGGTGGGCATCGTCCTGTGGCTCTACCTGCTGGTGCTGCCGCTGGTCGGGGCCGGGCTGCACTGGCATACCAATCAGTTGCCGGTTATCGAGGCCGTGCGCACGGCTGCGGCCAGCTGGGGCGTGGATGCGCTGACGCTGGCCAGCGTGGTGTCGCTGGTGGGTAACTTCCTGGTCTTTGTCGCCTTCTCGCTGTTCAGTCGCACCCGGGTGCTGGAGCATTGGCAGGCCAGCCGCTTTGTCAGTCAGGACGCCGAGCCCTGGATCGACGGTCCGGGCAAGGTGCTGCTGCGGGTACGAGTGGATGACCTGCTGGAGCTGGCGTCACGCTTTGTCGGCGAAGACCGTGCCGAGGCCGCGTTTAACCAGTATGCCATGCGCCAGGGCGGTGGCCTGCACGGCAGTCAGACCGCCGATTCCGGCTGGATCACCCTGACCGAACGTCTGCTGGCCGGGGTGCTAGGCGCATCCTCGGCGCGGCTGGTGGTGAAGGCGGCGATTGAAGGCCGCGACATGCAGTTTGACGATGTGGTGCGCATCGTCGATGAGGCCTCCGAGGTGCTGCAGTTCAACCGTGGCCTGCTGCAGGGCGCCATCGAGAACATCAGTCAGGGCATCAGCGTGGTCGACAAGTCGCTGCGACTGGTGGCCTGGAACCGCCGCTATCTGGAGATGTTCCAGTACCCCGAGGGTCTGATTGCCATTGGTCGGCCGATTTCCGACATCATTTTGCATAACGCGCGGCGTGGCCTCTGCGGCCCGGGCGACCCGCAAATGCACGTCGACAAGCGTATTGCCTGGATGCAGCAAGGCACGCCGCACCGCTCCGAGCGCATGTTCCCCGATGGCAGCGTGATCGAGATTATCGGCAACCCGATGCCGGGCGGCGGCTTTGTCATGAGTTTTACCGATATTTCGGCCTTCCGCGACGCGGAAAAGGCGCTGCAGGAATCCAACGAAAGCCTGGAGCGGCGGGTAGACGAACGGACCCGCGAGCTGTCGGAGCTGAACCAGGCGCTGCTGCAGGCGCAGGCCCAGACCGAGCGCGCCAGCCAGTCCAAGAGTCGCTTCCTCACGGCGGTCAGTCACGATCTGATGCAGCCATTGAATGCCGCGCGCCTGTTCTCGGCCTCACTGGCGCACCAGGCCGACATGGCCCCGGAAGTCGATGAGCTGGTACGCCACCTGGACAGCTCGCTGGCCTCGGCGGAGGAGCTGATCTCCGATCTATTGGATATTTCGCGCCTGGAAGCGGGCCGCATCGTGCCGGAGCTGGGCGACTTTGCCCTCAGCGAGTTGTTCGACCCCTTGCGGATCGAGTTCAGCGCGCTGGCGGTGGAACACGGTATTGACCTGCGCATCCACAGTAGCCGCCTGCGGGTGCGCAGCGACATGCGTCTGCTGCGGCGTGTGTTGCAGAACTTTCTGACCAACGCCTTTCGCTACGCCAGCGCCGCGCGCGTGGTGCTAGGCGTACGGCACCTGCATAACGCGGTGCGTATCGAGGTGTGGGATCAGGGCCCGGGGATTCCTGAGGACAAGCTGCAATTGATCTTCGAGGAGTTTCAGCGCCTGGATAGTCACCGCACGCAGGCGGAGAAGGGGTTGGGGCTGGGGTTGGCGATTGCCGATGGTCTGTGTCGTGTGTTGGGGCATGAACTCAGTGTGCGGTCCTGGCCTGGGCAGGGTAGCGTCTTCAGTGTGACGGTGCCGCTGGCGACGATGCCGCGCGTGGTGCGCAGCCGGGTCTCCATCCCGGAGTTGCCGCCGCAGTTTGAGGGGGCGCCGGTGCTGTGTATCGACAACGAGAAGAATATTCTCGCCGGCATGCAGAGCCTGCTCGGCCGCTGGCAGTGCCGCGTGGCCGTGGCCCGTGACCGGGCGGAGGCGCAACAGGTGCTGGATCAGGGCTTTGTGCCTGAACTGGTGCTGGTCGATTACCATCTGGATGACGGCGATACCGGCACCCAGGTGATGCTCTGGCTGCGCGAGCGCCTTGGCGCCGACCTGCCGGGCGTGGTGATCAGCGCGGACGGGCGGCAGGACGTGCTTAGCGAAATCTCGCTGGCGGGGCTGTCCTATCTACCCAAGCCGGTCAAACCGGCCGCACTGCGTGCCCTGATCAGTCGTCACGTGGCTTTGGGAAGCACTGATTAATGCCACATGCGCTCTGACGTCTAGCCTGGATGCCTCGCAAAGGGCGTGTGGAATTGATCAGTGCTCTCTTGGTCTGAACGTAACAGTTTGTACTGGTGTTGCCGTGTATCTGTATCTGTTCTGCTGCGGTACGGCGGGATAGGCTGCAGTCTTTATCGTTCTGATACTGCCCGGTCTGCCTGCTGCCCATGTCTGCCAAAACCACAGCTCTGTTGCGCGGCGCGCGCGACACCGTCCCCATGCTGATCGGCGCTTTGCCCTTTGGTCTCATCTTCGGCACGCTGGCGGTTGCCAGTGGGCTGTCTCTGCCGGCGACTCTCTTGATGTCTGCGCTGGTGTTTGCCGGTTCGGCGCAGTTTATTGCCGTCAGCCTGATCGCCAGTGGCACCGGGCTGGTGGTGCTGTTGCTGACCACGCTGATCGTCAATCTGCGCCACATGCTCTATAGCGCCAGCCTGATGCCCCATGTGCGGCACTTGCCCCAGCGCTGGAAGATCCCGTTGGCGTTCTGGCTGACCGACGAGAGCTTTGCCGTGGTGCACCGTCACTATCTGGACCCGCACCCCCCAAAAGAACTTAAGCATTGGTATTACCTGGGCTCCTGTCTCGCCATGTACAGCAACTGGTTTCTCTGCACGCTGCTCGGCGCGCTGTTGGGCAACGCGCTGCCGGGGCTGGCTGATTGGGGGCTGGATTTTGCCATGGTCGCGACCTTTACCGGCATCGTGGTACCGCTGCTGCGCACTCGCCCGATGCTGCTGGCGGCGGTGGTCGCCGGCCTGGTTGCGGTGTTGGCGTATGACCTGCCATGGAAGCTCGGGTTGATGATTGCGGCGCTGGCGGGTGTGAGCGCTGGCGTGCTCGCCGAACGCTGGCTGGCGGCGCAACCGGCAAAGGAGGCGATCAATGAGTCAGTTTGAGATCGTGCTGCTGCTGGGCATGGCGAGCATTACCTTTGCCATTCGCTACACCTTGTTTGCCGTCGGCGACCGGGTGCGCTTCAGCCCGCTGGTGCAGCAGGCGCTCGGCTATGTGCCGGTCGCGGTGCTGACCGCGATCATCGTGCCGGCCATGCTGATGCCGGGCGGTGAGGGGCTGGAACTGACCCCAAGTAACGCCTATCTGGTCGGCGGCGTCGTTGCCGTGCTGATCGCCGCGTTCAGCCGTAACCTGCTGCTGACTATCTTTGGCAGCATGCTGGTGTTCTTTCTCTGGCGCTGGTGGCTGTTCGGCTGATTACCAGAACGATGCGCGCTTGGTGCGAACGGCCACCAGTATCAGAGTCAGAGCCGCGCAGGAAATGATGCTGGTGAAGCCCAGCACCGTCGGGGCAAAGCCGATCATGTCGCTGACAAAGCCCACGCCCAGCACCACCGAGGCCATGGTCAGGTACGCCATCAGGTAAAACGCCGAATTGATGCTGCCACGCTGATCCACCGGGGCGGTGTTGCTGATGGAGGCAATGCCGACCACACCGGTAGCGCCCGCGCCGCCAGCCGTTGCCAGGGTGGCCAGGGTAAACAGCCAAGGTGAGCTGTAGACCACCGCAGCTGCCATTACGCCCAAGCCAATGATCAGAGTGCTCGGCCCCACCAGCAGCAGACGATCCAGTGGTTGGCGTTTGCAGGCAAACTGGCTGACGCCGGCCATCAATTGCCAGCCGGCGGCGAACAGGCCGGCTTTGGTGCGATCGTCGATGCCCACCAGCTTGGTTGCCAGCGATGGGCCAAGGGATGCATACAGGCTACCGGTAGACCAGGCCAGACAGATGGCCGCGGCAGCAAAGATGAAGGCACCCAGCATCTCGCGGGGCACCTTGATGGTGGTGGGGCGCCAGGCGCGCCAGCGAAACTCCGGGTGGCGCTGGCCGATATCAGCGGGCCAGGGCGCGAACAGCAGCATGGCCACCGTCATGCAGCCGAGCACCACCGTTACCGCAAAGGGCCAGGTGAGCGCCGCCTCTCCCAGACCCAGCATCAACGAGCTTACCGTGGGGCCGGCAAAGGCGCCCAGGGTAAAGAACAGGGCGGAGAGGGTGGCGGCACGGGTCCAGTTGTCATTGGGTTCCAGCTCGACCAATGCGGCGGAGGAGGCTCCGGTCACGATGCCTGTGCCAATGCCGGTCAGCACCCGGGCGGCGCCCAGGCCGTAGATATCGCTGGCCAGCATGAACATCACCGCGCCGGCAATGATGAACAGCAGCCCTGGCACCATCATCTGACGGCGCCCGATCTTGTCTGACAGCGAGCCCAGGGTCAGCAGGGTAAGCACCACTCCCAGCACATAGATGGAGAACACCGCTGTCAGCGCGGTGGACGAGAAGCCCATTTTGACCTGCCACACCGCGTACAGCGGTGTCGGCACGTTGCTGGCGAAGATGGTGGTAAAAATCGCCAGCAGCGCACCACACATCGCCACCCGGCGACTGCTTGCGGAACTGCTGAGTGACGATGGCCCTGACATCTTCCTGCTCCTTCCGGATAAAGCGGCGATTATCGCAGAAGCCGGCGCGCAGCGGACAGTCAGTCAGGCCATCACTGCCGCTGATGTGGCCCAGGCTCGCCCAGCGGCTGCGCTAGCTCCGCCAACGACAGCGGTGTAGCGGCATCCAGCGCACGGGCCATCAGCAGGCGCAGGACCGAGGCGTCTGGCCGGCGCGCAGGCCACTGCTCGGTGTATTCGATCAGCCGGGTCTGGCCGTCCTCGCCTGCGGTTGCCAGGGCAAAACGGAAGGGATGATAGCCGCTCATGCCCAGGCGCAGGTCGGTGGCCACCCACTGGCCGTCGATCAGGTCATAGCGCAAACGGTCACCCGTGAACCAGCGCAGGCGCTCGTTCTGCGGTGAGTTCGCCAGCGCTTTTGCCGCTGCTTCGCTTTGGCGCGGCAGCGCGGTCAGGCTCATTGGCTCATGGTCCAGCCAGCCGGTAAGCCCTTCGTAATAGATGTCGCCATCCACCGCCATGACGCGCCAGAGCAGCGTATTGAACGGCGTGGGCGTGCTGAATACCGAATCCGGCTGCAGGTTTTGCGCCTCAAGCGCGGCCTGTAGCCGATGCTCTGCCATGGTCTTGCCGACCAGTGTGCTACCCAGATACAGACTGCTCAGCGCCAGCGCCGCGTACTGCCAGCGTCGACCGCTGCGCCCGAGACCGATCACCAGCGCTACCAGCGTCGCCAGCAGCAGCGGCAAGGTATAGAGCGGGTCGATGATGAAGATGGAGGAAATCGCCACCGGCGGCGTAGTCAACGGCCAGAACAGTTGGGTGCCGTAGGTGGTAAAGCTGTCCAGCAGCGGGTGGGTGCAGAGCACCAGCGCCAACGTCAGGAACAGTCGCCTGCCGCTGTAGCCGGCATCCGGCCAGCGCTTGCGGATCAGCCAGGTCAGCAGCGCAGCGAGAGCTGCAAGTACGAACAGAGAGTGGCTGAAGCCGCGGTGGTAGGTCATATCGGCGACGGCATCGCCGTAGTCGATCAGCACATCCATGTCCGGCAGGGTGGCCAGTGCCGCGCCGTATACCAGTGCCTTGCGGCCCTGCCAGCGGCCAAGCATGGCGCCCTGGATAGAGGCGCCGAGAACGAGCTGAGTAACTGAATCCATGGAAGGGGCTGCTCCGCTATTAACAGAGCAACAGACTACTGCATCTGCCCGGGCGGCGCAGTCCCCTTCCGATCTGTCAGCTCAGATCGTGCTGACGGTCCAGTTCGATGCAGGCATCCAGCAGCTCCAGATAGGCTTTGCGGGATTTTACCTTGGTCTGGCGGAACGCCGTCATGTTCAGCGCAGCCAGTTCTTTAGCCTTGGCCATGGCGGCGGCTTCCAGCTCTTCGGCAGCGACGACCTGATCCAGGAAGCCCGCCTGAACAGCTTCTTCCGGCGAGAACATCTCGGCGTTGATCACGGCGCGACCGAAGGCTGCGGGCGTCAGGCGCGCGCGGGCCAGTTCGATACCAGCGTGGTGCATGGTCATGCCGATGGCAGTTTCATTCAGGCCAATCTTGAACGGACCGGCAACGCCCAGACGGTAGTCCGAAGACAGCAGCAGGAAAGCGCCCTTAGCGATCGCGTGGCCGGTGCACACCGCCACAACGGGGAAGGGGTGCGACAGCAGGCGGCGTGACAGGGTCGAGCCAGTGGCAACCAGCGCCTTGGCCGCGTCCGGGCTGGAGGTCATCACCTTAAGGTCGTAACCACCAGAGAAAATGCCGGGCTTACCGCTCAGCACCACGACAGCGCGGTCCTGCTCGGCCTGGTCAAGCGCCGCGTTGATCGCAGCGATCATGTCGGGCGACAGGGCATTGACCTTGCCGTTGTCCAGGCTTAGGTGGGCAACGCCGTCGGCAAAACGGTAGGAAACCAGTTCGCTCATCAGAAAGTCCTCGAGTCAGGGCTGCGGCGACAGGCCGCGTTCGCGATTCGGCAGTTTACCAACTAAATCATGACTGGCGAGTCTTGTCGGCAAGCCACTGTAATGACTGAAATACATAGAAAAAGGGTTTGCCAAAACACGGGTGTTTCGGTACATTAGCGCGCCTCGGTAGCAGGGTCTCCTGCCGCCGAGATCCGGAGAGGTGTCCGAGTGGCTGAAGGAGCACGCCTGGAAAGTGTGTATACGTTAATCGCGTATCGAGGGTTCGAATCCCTCTCTCTCCGCCAGTTGAGGCGAAAGCCAAACCCCTGATTACGTTAAGGTTTTCAGGGGTTTTTTATTGCCTGCGATTTGAGTTAGGGCAAATTTAGGGCAAAAACGGCACTTTCAGGACCCCTCAGCACCGCTCTGGTCACGAAACCCCATCATCTGCGAAACCATCCCCGCCATGCTCTTGGTGTCCTCGGGAATCCACCGGCCATAGTGTTTCTTCACCATGCCGGTATCGGTATGGCCAAGCTGCCTGGCGACCCACTCAATCGGCACGTAACTGGACAGCGCCTGACTGGCGAACGTGTGGCGGCATTGGTTCGGGCCGCGGTGCCGGACCTTCGCCCGTTTCAGGATGCTGGTAAACCACCGGTTAACGCTGGCCGGATTCCAAGGCATGCCGCTTGATCCGTTGCGGAACACAAAGCGGATGGCCTCCTTCTTGCGCTTGACGTTGTCACGCTGAATGACCTCAACCGGCACCGGGGGCAGGAGGTACGTTGCCTCCCTCTGGCGCTTCAGGTGTTCGATTGCCGGGTCGATCAGATCGATCTTTCGAACCCGGCTTTTCTCCTTGGGCACCTTGTATATCGTTTCCACCCGGGCGCGCCTGACCATTGCGGTGCCGGCGTCCAGGTCGATGTCATCCCAGCCCAGCCCGATCAGCTCCGACAGACTCAGGCCGGACCAGCACCAGAACATGATCATATTGATATCGTGCACCCTGGAGGTTGATACCGAAGCGATCCGCGCAATCTCTTCGCGGCTGAATGGATCGGCTGAGTCGTCGCCATCGTCCTGCTCGATGTTCTTGATGCGGTCCAGCGGGTTGCTGGTGATTATCCCGTCACTGAATGCATTGCCCCACACGCCGCGGACCACAGTGAATACGTCGTTGACGGTCTTCGGCGCCAGGGTCTTGAGCAGCGCGGCCTGGAACAGCTCAAGGTCGCTCATGCTGATGTCGACGATCCGACGCCGCCCGAACTTCTCAATGACGTGCTTGGCCTTGTGGCCATAGTTACGGCTGGTGCTGGCCGCCTTCTTCGCTTTCATCACCTCCAGCCAGCGCTCAACGCCTTCCGCCACTGTGCGGTTCACCTGCTTGCCGCCACGGCCGGAGAATATCAGGGCCCGTGGCGAATCTGGGAAGTGTGCCGCGTAGTCAAAGCGCCCTTCCTTTATCTCTGCCAGGATGGTGCGGCGCTTGTTGTCGGCATAAGCGATGCTGGCCTTATTGACCTTGACGATGCCAGGCAGGGGTTCGCGGCACCGCTGGCCATTCAGCATGAAGCTGATACGCAGTTGCTTGCCGTTTATTTCCACGCCGCGCGGCATCTTCTCTGTCACACCGAACCTCCCAGCCAGTCTTGAATGGCATCACGGTTGTAGACGATACGGTTGGCGGGGTCTTTGCGCCAGTGCTTGCCCTCCAGCCACTTGCCCTCTGCGCGGTACTTCTTGGCCGCGTCGGGCGTGATACCGAACACCGGTACCAGCAGTTCCTGACGGAACCAGGCGCCGGGCGTGATGTGGTACTCGATCTTTTCTGCTGCACCCATGTGTCATGCCTCCCGGCTCAGTCGATAATTGACGCTCATGCCGCATCCTCTGAAAAGCAGCCGCAACCCTCTGCATCGAACATGGGCAGCTCCATCGTTCCGCGTTCAAGCTGTTCTCTGAACTCGCTCAAGGTCAGGTATTCTTGAAGCCCGAATTCTGACTGGCGCAGGAACGCTTTCGCGGTGGGGCCGATGAGCGCCATGGCCTTGTCCATTTCCTTGGCATGGAATGCGAACCGCTTTGGCATCAGCCGGTACAGTCGCTCGAACTGAACGAGTCCGGCCTTGCAGCAGAACCCGCCGCAGTTGTTGTGGCTGAAGCCCATCCCGTACAGGCGCGGCTTGCGAATGCCGTAACGGTTTAATATCAGGTCGTACTCCGGACGCTCGATGCTGAACTGATTAAGCAGCGAAACAACAGGACGAGGCTCCCAGTTCTTTTGCGCCCTCTCAATGCGGTCCATTTCCGACCAGTCCATACCCAGCACAAGCGGGTCCATTGCGTCGGCGTTCTCTGCCAGCCATGCCATCACCGGCTTGGTCTTGAGCTCGGTCGAACAGTGAGCCGTCCGGGTGTTGCCGATCCACCGGCTATCAACGAACACTTCCCAGGGGGTGCGACCTTCCTTTAAGTGGATGATGGTCTTGCCCGTAGCTCGCGCAATATCGTCATTGAAGCGGTATAGATCCTCGTCTTCGATGAGCGTGTCAGCAAATATCAGGTTGAAGTCGAGCCCCTTGTCGTGCGCTACCAGTGCAGACACTCCAGAGCCGAGACCTCCGCTGAAGCTGATTTGATACGTCATTGCTATGCCTCCCGGCGTGTAGGGTGGTTACTCCCAAACGAACGACGATGTGTGTTCATCGTGTCCGCATGGCTGGATGTCGGGAATATTCTCCGCATCTGCCAGCGTTTCTAGCTGGGCGAGCGAAAGCGTTGCCTGTGAAATCGCGGTCTTCGCGTGGGACAGCCGCCACTTCTGTCGCTGGCGGAATGACCCCAGCGCATCGCGCTTGTCCGGGTAGCAGTAGCGCTTTCCTGACGTCTTGCTGACTCGCTTTCGGTTTGCCTTTGCCCATGACGCGGAATGGCGCGCAAGAGATGCCAGGTCGTGCCGGACGACGTAATAGAAGTGTTCCGTTTCACCGATAACGACATAGCGATCGCAGACAATATGAACACCGTCTTCATCAAGGACGGTGCGGTAGCGAAAGTGGTCTGGGCCATTGCTCATGACATTACTTCTCCCTCCGGCGCTGCCGGATACGTTGGAATAGGGGATAGCCCGATAGGCGGATATAGCGGGGTGGGGTTATTGCTGCTCGACTTCGATCTTATGCCGGCAGTCCGGCACGCCCATGTTTACGCGGATGCCCTGGTAGCTTTCGACTGTTCCTCGATCCCATTGAGTGAACGCCAAATAGCGCTTGCAGGTGTCGCGCTGCTCGCACCATTTGCCGTCCGGCATCAGGTCAAAGCGACCGGCGCAGCGGGCTATGTCGAAGGGTAGGGTTTTCATTGTGCGTTCCCGCTCTGATCGGCCATGGCTAAGTTAACCTCCGAAACAAGATCGTCCAGCGTCGAATAAACACCTTGACGATATTCCGGATATCTGGAATAGCGCTCGCCATCTTTTGTGGTAACCGTTATTGTCTGGGTGCTTTCGCTCACCTTTATTTCTGCAATTTGATCGGCGGCAACATAGCACCCTTCTTTAATCTTGATCATCCAGCTCATTTCTGACCATCCTGGGGCCAGCCCATGACCTTGTACTTGAGGAAGTCGCCAGCCCGTGCCGCCACGGCGCAGTGCTCGGCGTTGATGCCGTAGGTAGTGACGTGTTCACCATGTGGATCTGGTGCGTCACCGACCTTGCGGGCGACGATAATCACCTGGTCGTAGCCGTACTCTTTGGCGATGCGCTCGGCTGCTGATACTGGTATTGGCTTCACGTCTCACCCTCCTTGCCCTGCTGGGCTAGCACTTCCTGCATGCGCTTGCGAATTGCCAGAGGGATCGTCAGCATCTGATCAATGTCCCACGCCTTAATGTCGGCGAGCAGCGTTGTCAGCTCCGCTATCCGCGCCTTGTCTGCTGCGCGGGCGGCTTCGAGTTCGTCGATGAGCTCCGCCGCAGCTCCATAATTCTCGAACACCCAAAGAGGGTCAGTCTTACGCGATTGCACCTCCGGCTTACTCGCTGTCATGTTGGCTCATTCCCTTCTCGCATCGCGGCGAGCTTGTCACGTTTGATAATGTTGGTGCAGCCTTGGTGGCCGTGGAAACACTCGTCCGGCATCCCCTCTGGGTAACTCATGCAACAGTCCGAGCAAATCCAACCGTGCTCACCGCGTGCAGCTCGCATCGTGTAATCGCGCATGTGTTTGTCCATGACCGCAAGCGCTTCTTGCTCGCTGCACGCTTCGTAAATCAGGACTTCAAGCCCGCTATTGTTACTCGCTGTCATGGGGTTGCTCCTTTGTGCAGCGGCATACGCCAATTGAAAAGCAGTTTGTGTCGCCAAAAAACGGCGTAACAGTGCAGCCATGAAACAGCCACTGACCTAGCAGCTTGCCCATATCCGCCCTGTCTGTGCGCTTAGCATCGAGCGCTCCAACCATAACGCCGCACTGGCATGTTGCAGTGAATCCGGCAGGCTTGCGCTTCATCACTCCCCCTCCCGTTGCTGGTGGGCGGCGAAGTGTTTTTCCACCACCTCAATGCACGCAACAACCGCGTTATCCCAGTGAGACGCAGAGAGAGAACCAGCGCGCAGCCTTTCATCTCGCGTCATGTCTACGCGCTTCAACGCCTCAACCAGCCCCGCCACATCCTGCGCGGCAGTGGGCGCGGGATGCTGGTGGGCGGCGATGATCTTGTGCATGCCTAGATATGCCTCAAGCGCCCACGCATGGTTCCTCGCCCTTTCTTCATCCGAGTGCAGTCCGACTGTGTGCCCGTTTATCCTGGTGGACCACGAGTCTCGGTAATCCAGAGCGCCAGTTTCTGCCCAATCAATAACCGGGCGCGGGATAACCTCCACCCGCTCAACAGGCGCCCCCCCGTCGCACTCCGGGCACGCCATCATAATCGGCTCAGGCGGCTGCAGGTCACCGAAGCGCTGCGTCTCACCCGTCGGCACTTCACCATGCCCGTAGCAGGTATCGCACCGCTCAACAGGCGCAGGAAAATCAGCAGGGTTTTCGAACACCCGGTGCAGAACATCATCCAGCACTCGGTAGTGCTCGGCTTGGGAAGCAAACCGCTCATTCGCTTCGTCGACCTCGCCACCAACAGCCTGCCAAAAGTCGGAGTCCAGGTCGCTTGGATCGCCACGGAAGAACCCGGCTTCGATCAGGGCAGCTATTGCTGGGCGAGCCTCGTCAAAGTCGGCTGTCGACGACAGATAAGGGCCACCGTTGTCGGCGACCATATTGTCCAGTAGTCGCACCCAGACGTATTCTGGCGTTGGGGTAGCCAGCGCTTCTTCCAGCACAGCCACCCGCGCCCGGGCATCGCCTGCGCTCATATCGCACTCAGTCATGGCCGGCCTCCTGAGTCGAATCGCCGTCACAGGCGCCGTCGCCCGCGTAGATCGAGGCAACGGCGTCTAGCTCGATGCGGTTGGCATCGGTAAGCCCGTTGGCGTGAATGTCCAGCAGCAGGGCAATGTGGTGCTGCTTAACCTGCTCGCCTACCTGGTGATTGGTGGGGGTTGCTGCATTGAGCTTTGTCATGGTTGTTCTCCGGTGTGGTTGAGGCGGGGTCAGTCGTGACCGCCGCCCTCGCTGTCGATACCAATGGGGTCAAATACGCTGCCGTCCTGCATGGCGTGGCGCGCATCGTTGAGGCGCTGCTGCAGGGCGTGCCAGAACTCGGCAAGCTCTGCTGCGGTCATCCACTGGTCCGCATGGACGTGAACGCGCGGCTCGGCGGGCCGGGCTGTGAGTTGGGTGGTCATGAAAATAAACCCTCGTGAGGCCGGCGCGCCCTTGGCCGGCGCAGTTGGAATTTTTGGAAGAAGTCACGGCGGGCTTGCAGCCATGTTTTGTACGGATGGCCGCTGCGCTTACTTGTCCAGTGCTGGTCGATGGCCTCGGCGATTCGGTCGTCGCTGATGCCTTCGGCTTTGCCGCGCTGGTAGGTGTCGTGCATCCGCCGCCAGTGGTGTGCGTACCAGGTCATGGCGGTTACCTCGGGGAAGGGCGGTCAAACAGGCAGGCTCAGCTGTTCCTCTTCGCTGGGCTTGGGGCGGGCTATGGCAGCCCGGGGCGGGCCTTGGTCTGCCATGTATAGGCATTGCGCCTCAATGCCGTGCTGGCGCTGAATGTCGGGGTGCACGACGGTCAGGACGCCGCCAAAGCCCTAAGCTATCAGGGCGGGCTCAGCAGCTATCCGCGCCACCTCTTCATACGCTTCTTCGCGGGTCATGGCTGGCGACCAAACGTGATGCCGCGATCGTCACCCCAGCGCCGCAGGGTGTGCGGTCGCACGCCAATCCACTTGGCAGCGTCCCGTAGGGTAGAGTTCTCGGCAGACAGGCGCCGCATTTCCGCCAACTGCTCAGCGGAAGGCCCAGACCTGCTGCCTTTCTTCAGGATCTCGACATCGTAGGTGTCTGCCAGCTTGCGCACTTGGCTGGGTGATACGCCGAGAATGTCGGCCAGTTCATCCGCGTTCAGCCGGCCTTCGTAGCTGCGCATGATCTCTGCGTGACGGCGCTGGCGCTTCTTGGCTTTGCTTTCGTCGCGGCGTGGCGTGGAGGGCTGCCGGGGGCGTTTGGCGGTCTTTGGCTCTGATCGCTGGCGCCGTGGCACCTGCTTGAGTTCTGGCCCCTGGGTGACTTTTCCACCAGCGGCGGTAAAGGCGGCGACCTTGGCGGCAAGGTCTTCAGAGCGACTGCTATCGATGGCTTGACGGTGCATCACCAGCCCCCTTGCAGAATGCTGACGTTTGTACCGGTATGGATGTAGTGCAGGTCTTCGATCTTGAACTGCTCATCAACGGTGAACAGGGGGTTGCAGGCCGGGCAGTGTCCCGCCACCTCAATCGAGTGGCTCGCGATGTTGTACTGCCCATAGTCTCGGGAGCAGGACGGGCATTTCACCAGCTGCTCGCAGCAGGACTTAGCGGCCACCTCATCGGAGCCGTGGAGCTTTCCACACTCGCCGCACTCGTACACTTCCCACACCTCGGGCTGGCAGCATTCGCGGGCATCATCTTCGTCTTTGTGGATTTCGTCGCAATGGCTGCACTGATAACGGGTTTTGCATTCCATTTTTCAGTCTCCGTGACATACCGCCGTGACACTACGGCTCGGCCAGAAAGGCCCGCAGCACGTCGTCATCAAGGCGGCTGATGTTGTGGATTGCGCGGGTCAGCAGGTCCTGCACCTCGTCGATGCTGGCAACCTGCTTGATGCGCTCGATGTGGTCGGCGGTGCCCTGGTACACGTCGACCTTGAGGCTGTAGGCCAGCAGGCGGGCGCGGCGCTCTTCTGCCTTGAGCTTGTCCCGTGCCCGCTGCTCGCGCTTGCGCTCTGTGGCTGACTTGGCCATGGGTTACTCAGCCGGCTGCAGCTGGATTTCCTCCTGCTGGCGCCAGGTGTCGGCACAGGGGAGGGCGTGGACGGTTTCGAACACCGGCAGGCCAAGGCGCCGGGCTTCGTGAATCTCGGCAGCGGTGCCGTCTGAGTGCTCCCAGCCCGGGGCCAGCACCACGGCGTCACAGCGGCGCATCAGCTCCATGGTGGCGCCCAGCCAGAATTCATCGCCAACCTGCGGGTCTACTAGGTCGAGGTGGCCGGTGTTGGCGTGTGGTACCAGCGGCGACCAACCCTTGCGGGCGACCTGCAGGCCAACCTGTCTGGCGCTCTGAATGTTCAGCTCAATGGCCGCGCGCGTTCTGCCGCGGTATGGCCCGGCCACGTAGGCCACCGGCATTTTCTGGTGTGACATATGGGTACCTATGGAAAGGGAGGGGAGACAAGGGCCTGTGCTGCTATCACCAGTGCCCAGAAAGCGATGAAGTGGGCCGCGTCTGCGGCACGGCTGCGCATCAGCTGGCGCTGGCGTGGCCGGCCTGCATCATGTTGGCCAGAGCTGCGGTCATCATGATGGCGGCCGCCTGCTCGCGTTTGAGTTCGCTCTTGCGGGTGCGCACTGCTGCGGCCACCTGGCGCGCTACGCCGTCGACCTCGCAGGGCACCATGATGCGGTGCTGGCGCAGGTATTCGGTGTCTTTGCTGGCCTGCCCCTGCAGGGTTTCGAGTGCTGCCAGCGTTGGTGCGGTCAGGATCATCATCAGCCGGAACTTCATGAACTTAAGGCCTTGGTCTTTGGTGATCATGGGTGTCTCCTTACACGTAGTCGAAGGGGTTGAAGAACGGGTCATCACGGCGGGCGCCGCCTTTGATGCGCACCAGGCCGCCGCGCGGGTTGCGGGGTGCGCGCTCCTGGTGGTTGTCGGGGGAGCTGTTGACCACCACGCAGCAGATAGCCAGGAAGATGGCGAGCGGGGCGATGATGGCGCGGCGCATGGCCTCGGCCACCAGCTGGGCGCGGCGGTGGGCGCCCAGCTTGAACATGGCGCTCATGATTCGCTTGCGCACGCTGTCCGGTGCCAGGCCGGCCTCCCGGGCGATCTCTTTGTCGGTCTTGCCCTCGGCAACGCGCAGGGTGAACTCAAGTTCTCGCTTGCTGAGCAAGCCAGTGCAGCCCTGCCAGTGTTCGCTGGTGAGTGTGTGCATGTGGTGAGCTCCGTGCGATGAATGCCCACAGGCATGCGCTGGCATGCTTCTGGGCACTGGAAGAGAAGGGGAAAAAGAACCCCGCCGGAGCGGGGTTAATAGCCATGTAGGAACGTCATGATGCGAGTAGCATCGAATAGCACCCTGCCCGGGTGGCGTTGCGGCCCGGAACTCCAGACCCTGCCCAAGGTGCTAATCGATGCCCACCAGATATAACGCTGGTGGGGCCGGTATCAGGTCACGCGGCAGGTGATTGACGATGAAACCGCGCCCTGACTGCCGGTGATATATGCCCCTCCGCCGGCTGGGGTAGTCGTGCTCAATCAATTCAGTACGGGTGGGATGGGCAGGAATGGGTAAAGCGAAGGCCTGCCGCCCTGGAACGCCCGGTTGTTGACGTAGCTCTTTGCGGCAGCCCAGCAGCGGTAAGCCTCTTTGCGGGAGCGCTTCGCCTTCGCCGCTCTGATCCGCGCCGCCTGGTGCGGGTCTTTCGGGTTCCGGTAGTGCCGTGAAAGCGGTCGGCGGCGTGCGGCTCGCGTGGTCACAGGCGGCTGCCCGAATGTTGCGAGCGCGTCAAAGAGTGGGAATTTCCACATTGCTGTTCTCCTGTTGCGAGTAGTTGATGACTTCGTCGGCAACTCTCACCATGAGCCGTCCCGAGCAATCGCCGCGGAAATGGCTGGTCGAGCACTCGCGTACTGCATCAGTCGGGCCAATGCTGCTGGAAACTGCAGAGCGGTGTTCGCTGGAGTGAAAGCTGACAGATCCTGAGACGCCTTCGGTGGCGTAGATAGCGCAGGTGAAATCGTCGTTGCATGAGATGTGGCGGATACCTTCAAACATGTATTTGCTCTCCCTTCTCGCGCTACACGACCATCTTCACGACAATCGCACCGTTGCTGCTGACGATATGGCCCCAGCGGTGGAAGATGACCGCGATACCAAACTTCTTCACCGCCGCCTGTCTTACTTTTGCTTCCACGTCCTGTGGTGTCTCGGCGCCTTCCGCGTAGGCCAGCCACTCCAGGCTCTTGCCGTCGCTTATATGTCCCTCGATGTCGAAATTAGCCATGTGTTACTCCTTTCAGCGACGGGCAAGCCAGCGCTCAGCGCCGGCGCGAGTTTTGAAGTTCTTGCTGGCGCTGAAGGTCAGCGCGGTGAAGGTGCCGTCGCGCTCTGGAACCACGCCACGGGACAGTGTTTCGTTGTTGCCTTGGTTCAATGTCTTCATATGCTGCTCCTGTTCGATTTTCCGAATGGCCCTGCTGCCAAGGCCATCGAGGAAATCTGCTCTCCATCACTCGCGTCGCCGGATTCATATCTCTGGCCGCGTTACCTACTGGGTTCTTCGCGACTGGCTTGAGTGACTTCGCTGCCTCGCATATGGGAGGCAGGCCAGTTTCAGAGCTGGCATGGAAGGTGAAGTTTGTAGTGCGCTCTGTACCCTTGCGGGGATCACCTTGCGCAGATCCTGATCTGTTAAAGAACGTCGGGGCTGGCCCTGGCCGTTGGTGCTGGCTTGGGAGTAAATATCAACCATTGGTTGTGTTATGTCAACTACTGGTTGATAAAAAAATCAACTCAAAAGAAAACCCGCCGAAGCGGGCTGGGGGAGGGCACAAAAAAGCCCGCTCTGGGCGGGCTTGGGGGATGGGTTCAGGTGACCCTGACTGATGCGGCTCTTCGCCGGTGATGGTTTATCTTCTCGCGCATGCTGTCGAAGCTGGCAACATTCGGTACCACATCATTGGCAGCGGCTAGCAGGCGAGAAACATCTGCTTTCGGCAGCTCGGATATGTCATTGCAAACTACGATGGAGTCGAACTCTTGCTCAGCCTGCTTGAGCTTGAGCAGTGTGATGGTGGTGAGTCGCGCTTTATCTTTGCCGCTCACGCCAAACAGGAATAGAGGCCAGGAGCCGGTCTCGATCCGGTAGTCGACAAGGTAATCGGCGCCGCCTTCAAAATCCGGAACGTAGTCAGCGGTCACGTCATCCGCAGGCACCGCTGCCGTGATCGCCGCCTGCAGGTCATTGTAAAACGTCGACTCAACCCGGCTGCGCGTCCAAAGCGCTATATCTTCAATGCGGCTCAGCCCCTGGCCAAGCCTGAACATGCCGGCGATAAGCTGATCAGCCGGCACCTCTGTGTAGATCTCGCCGTCGTCTTCCTCAAGGCCGGACTCGGTGAGAATCGTTGAGTAGAGGCGGGCTCTGGTGCCGCTGAGCAGGGTGTTAAGGTCGTTGTCATAGCTGAGCCGCATCATGGTGGTCGCCGCGTCGGATAGCCGCCAGCCAGCCCGAGTGCGAGAAAGGTAAACGTTAAACGAATCCCCGTCTCGCGCGGTCATCGGGAGGGACACTGAAACCAAATCGCCAGCCGCGCGAATGCCTACGTCAGCGCAGAACGCATTGCATAGGTTTTCTTTCAGGCTGTTGAGTTCGGCTTCGGTCATATCAGGCTCAGTTGACTTCCGTCATCAGTGCTATCCGGTGGCGAAGTATGCAATCCGGAAATGCAGCAGTCCATAATCAGACAGTGTAGTGCGCCTGAAAGATCCGAGTATCGATCCGTGGTAACAGCGAATTTTTCGGCTTTGTCGCCAATCTCGATGTAGCGCTGCGTTGCTCTGTGGATATGACACTTAAAGCGAATCAGTTCGCCACCCTCAAGGGAGTTGCGGTGGTCGTGATTGCTGCCGTTGTAGCGGGTCAGGTGGATCCGCTCCCCACACGGATGATGGTAGATAAGTCCGCATGAGTAGTGGTCTGGATCGATACTGTTCTGTCGGGCGTAAAGCTCGAACCGATGGGCTCCGCACTCGGACTCAAGCGCGTAGGTGGTTTGGGTCGACTTGCGCTGATCTTTGGTTCTCGCCTTGGGGTTGGTAACAACCTTTGGCGTCTGGAGCAAGTGTTCAATCTGTTCATCCGTGAGCATTCCGCACCTCGATTTCCGTATCTATCTGCGCTGCCAACGCCGCCGGCCTTACAGTCGCTGAGACCGCCAGGCTAAAAGCACGCGGGCGTGGATGATCAGATTCTTGAGGTCGGCGCCAGTGATGTCGTACGGAGGGTAGGCTTCGTTGTCGGAGATGACGCGAATACCGTTTGGCAAGATTTGCAGGCGCTTGACGAACAAAGCCCCTGAAATGGTGAACAGGTAAACCCCGTCGGTGATTACACTGGTGACGCCCTTGTCGATGATTAGCGGATCGCCCGAGCAGAACGTTTTGTTCATCGATTCGCCGAAGCCGGTGATCATGCACAGATTGTCTGTCTGCGTAAAAGTAACGCCTTGAGTGCGCAGGAACTCAGTGCTGACGGTGACATGACGAATCGTTTCAATGTAGTCCGTGGGCAACTCTTGGCCGTGGCCCATTGCTGCGCGGACGTCGTAGTGGGGGATTGCTATCTCTCCGGGCTTGGCTTTTTTCTTCGAGAAATTCGCGGCAATCACATTGCTCTCCTTTTCGTCGCCATCATCCTTGTCGCCTGAGTGTTTTGGGCCCTCTCCGTACTCCAGCCACTCAGTGCGCACGCGGCATAGAGCCGCCAGCATGCGCATATTTTCCTTCTCCGGCATCGCTTCGGCATTAAGCCATTTGTGAGTCGCTTGAGTGCTCCGCTCAAAGCCCATCTCCGTCAGGAGCCGGTGCATGTCCACATTGCGGCCACGAGCCTTTCGGACGCCTGGAACGCCATCAAGTGCCTCGTTAAGTCGGGCAACAAATTCGTCTCTGACCTGCTGAGTCTCAACCATGAGTTGATAGTTGCACGCTGCTTGATCAAATGTCAGTTGCGCACTATCATCAACCGACAGTTGATATTGAGGTTTTGCCATGAGTGCAATTTCCAAGGCCGTTGAAAAGGCCGGCAGCCAGGCTGAACTGGCGCGACTGCTCGGCGTATCCAGCCAGGCAATCAACAAGATGCTCACCGCAAAGAGGGTGCCTGCCGAGCGCGTGTTGAAGATCGAGGAAGTGACCGGCGTTTCCCGTCACGAGCTTCGCCCTGACTTGTACCCGGCAGAATCAGCCGCCTGACCACGATTACATGGTGCCCGATGCGGGCGGGTGCGTTAAGCGCACTGACAGTGCTGGTTTTTCATACAGGCAATAAAAAACCCCGGCATTGATGGGTGGGGACCCTGCCGGGGCTTCGAGGAATGTTCATTATGGCTACAGACGTGATGTTGAGCAATACCGGTGCGGCGCTGACGATGAGTAGCGTCGAAATTGCCGAGCTACTGGGCGCGCGCCATGACAGCGTGCAGAGGACCATCCAACGGCTGGCGCTGAAGAAGGTAATCCCTTTACCACCAGCGGTGGAAAAGCCCGCCACTGGCGGCCGCCCGGGGCTGGTATACCAGGTGAGCAAGCGCGACAGCTATGTGGTGGTGGCGCAGATGTCGCCAGAGTTTACTGCGCGCTTGGTTGACCGATGGCAGGAATTGGAAGACCAGCAGGCCGCCCGCCCTGCAATCCCCCAAACACTACCGGAAGCGCTGCGACTTGCTGCTGACCTGGCAGAGCAGAATGGCGCGCTGCGGGCTGTGGTTGCGGAGCAGCAGCCGAAGATAGAGGCGCTGGGCCGCATCGCTGAGAGCAGCGGCACGCTGTGCCTGACCGATGCCGCCAAGCACCTCAATGTGCAGCGAAAATGGCTGTTGGGCTGGATGCGCGATAACCGTTGGATCTATCGCCGCGAAGGTTCGGCGCGCTGGCTGGCGTATGCGCCGCGGCTGTCTGCTGGGCTGCTGGAGCACAAGGTGACGGTGATTGGCCTGGATGACGAGCAGCAGGACCGCTTGGCGTCACAGGTGCGTGTCACGCCGCGTGGTTTGGCGCTGCTGGCGCAGAAGCTGGGCGGTGCCGCCCGATGAGCACGATGATCATGAGCCAGTGCTGGCCTATCCAAGGCATCAGCGCGACCCAGAAGGCGGTACTGATCAGCTTGGCGGACAACGCGAACGACGAGGGCGTCTGCTGGCCGTCTATTGCGAGCATTTCAGAGCGTACCTGTCTGTCTGAGCGTGCCGTTCGGTCTTCACTCCGCAAACTGGAGGATTTGGGGCTGCTGGTGAGCCATCAGCGGTCTGGCAGATCGACCTGGTACACGGTTGCTCCTGACGGATTTAACCCCGGCACCTCGTGCCCCCCTGCACCAGATGCACCCCGGCACGACGTGCCCCCCACCCCGGCACCAGATGCCGGACACCCCGGCACCTCGTGCCCCCAGAACCGTAAGGGAACCGTAAAGGAACCGTCATTCTCTGCGCGGCCAGGAAAAAACTCTCGTTCGACAGCCTCTCGGTTTGGTTTGACGCAGCTGTTGGCTGACAACCCCCACGGTGCTTCGGAGCAGGTGCTGTCCGACTGGCTGACTTGCCGACAGCGGATGCGCGCGCCGGTGACCAGCACGGTGTGGGGCAGGGTGAATGCTGAGTTGGAGCGGTGCGCGGCTGTCGGGATCACTGCTGACGAGGCGCTTGGCGAGGCGCAGGAGGCTGGCTGGCGCGGGTTCAAGTGCGATTGGGTGGTTAATCGCCTGCAGAGGGCAGGGGGGCGCAGTGCTGCCGGCGTGGGCTCTGGACCTGACTTCGACGATAAAACTTGGGCAGACGACATGGGGGACCTGTGATGCGAGAGACCAAAGATTTGATATCCAGTGCGATGAGCGCCCCAGCTCAGCCTGCACCCAAGACGGCGCGCAAGCTCGACCCGGCGACTGTCGATGTGGTCAACGACCTGTTCATCGAGCTGCAGGCGATCTTCCCGGCTTGGCGGCGCGCTTGGCCTGACGACAAGTCCCTGGCAGCGGCAAAGCGCAGCTGGGTGAGGGCCTTTGTTGCATCCCGCATCGACCGTATCGAGCAGATTCGCTTCGGGCTGGCCCAGTGCCGCGTGAGCGGTAGCGACTTCGCCCCTAGCGTTGGCCGCTTCATCGAGTGGTGCGCGCCCACACCGGAGCAGATTGGTTTGCCCGCGACTCGCGATGCATATCGTGAGGCCTGTCGAATCGCTCACCCGACCGCGTCGGCGGATGGTGTTCATGCGGCGGTGTACCACGCAGCCACAGAGGTTGGCTTCTGGGAGCTGGCAAATCTGCCTGAACAGAAGAGCTACAAGCTGTTTGAGCGGGTATATGGCGCTGTGGTGCAGATGGTGTTGGGTGGCAAGCCGCTGCGCGAGGTGCCAAAGGCGCTGCCGCCGTCAGTGAGTGTATGCACCCCGGAGGTCGGTCGCGCCGCGCTGGCCGGGTTGCGGTCATCGTTGGGCGGGGTGCGGGCATGAGCGCGATAGAAATCAAAACGTCTGAGCTTCATGGGGTGGCTCTGGACTGGGCGGTTTTCTGCGCTCGATACCCTGGAATTCAGCCCACTATTTGCGTCCAAGACGCACGGGAATACCAGGCTAGGGAGGGGGCAGCTCCGATCCTTTTCCCGCGCTCAGTAACTCTGACATATCAGGGCGCCTATGGGTCGCTAAACCACTGGTCGCCATCCACTGATTGGTCGGTTTGCGGGCCAATGATCCATGCCAGCGCCATTGAGCTATCGCCTGGCGACGGATGGCAGTCTGATGGCGGTGGGTGCTGGGGCGCTTTGATGATTACTGATAGAGCTGAGGCGAGTTGCAGTTTCGTCACCGCGGATGGCGAGACCCCGCAGATTGCCGCGTGCCGAGCCTTCGTAGCTGCAAAGCTGGGCGATACCGTGAGCGTGCCTTCGGAGCTGCTGTCGTGAGCCGCCTGTTCCGATTCCGGCTAGTTGATGGCACTGCTGGCAGCACGATTTATCCCGAGCCGGTGAGCCTTGAGCAGGTAACGTCTGACTGTGTCGACCGGTTCGGGGCGCATCGGCTGCTGGGGGTGACCTTTGGCTGAGGCGAAGGGAATGCGGACGCTCGGCGAGGTTGTGACGTGGTGGCTTTCACGCATCGAGGGCGACAAGGCCCGATCGGAGAAGTATCGGCGCAGCATGGGCAGCCTGATGCGTAAACACGTGCTCCCGCGTGTTGGCAAGGTGCCGCTGCGCAAGGTCGACCGGGTGCTGCTGGACGACAAGCTGGTGTTCCCGATGCACCAGGAGCTGGCACCGCGCTCGGTGCAGAAGGCGCTGCAGGCGATGGGGCAGGCGTTCCGGATGGCTGAGGGGCAGGGGCGCATCGATTCAAACCCGCTTGCTGGCGTGACGTTCCGCGATTTCTACAAGGGCAAGCTGAGGCCAAAGCCGGCGGCGCTGTCGCGTGTTGACCTGCAGGAGCTGGTGCCGCACCTGGTGGCGGTGTTCAGGGCTGACCCGGCCAAGGGCATGCTGCCGCTGATGATGCTGGCGCACGGCACCCGGATATCCGAGACGCTGCAGGCCCGGTGGTCGCATGTGTCGCTGGATGAGCGGGTGTGGGTGATCCCGGAGGCCAATACCAAGAGCCGTCGCGAGCATGTGTTGCCACTGACCCCGCAGGTGCTGGCGCTGCTGCAGCGGTATCGGGAGGCACTGCCAGACCCACGGCTCAAGGCGGCTTGGCTGTTCCCGGTGCGTGGTGGGGAGCGGATGGCCGACACCAGCGCCCACGCCCTGATGCGCCAGGTGAGCGGGCGGAAGTGGACAAGCCACGACCTGCGCAAGTTGATGCGCTCCAGCCTGGCTGACATTGGCGTTGACCACATGGTGGGTGAGCTGCTGATCAACCACACCCTCGGCGTGACCGCCGAAACCTACCTGACCCGCGATGCCATGGAGCGTCGCCGGGAGGCGCTGCAGCGGTGGCATAACCGGCTAGATGAGTTGGGGTTTGCCGAAGCGCACGGCGCAAAAGTGGCTGTTCCTGCATTTCTGCCAAATGGCGCAAACCCAGAGCAGGCGGGCGATTGCGCCGATTCCTGCGTTTCTACACGGAGAGGATGAAGATATGGCAACACGGCGTGAATTTCTCAAGTTGGTGGGTCTGGCTGCTGCGTCGGCGGCCATCTTCAGCCGCCTCAATATCGTCCGCGAGCCTTACGTTAATGAGGGCGAGCAGGTGGATTACATTGGCCACCACCCAGGCGGCTTCCTCGGTAGTCGGGGTGTTGTGAAGGTGCTGCCATGGGACGGTCACGGGTATCCGGTTGAGCTGTCATCGCAGACCCCTTGGCGGCCCGAGACTCACGTTTATTACGACGCTGATCTGTGCTGCATGCTGCGGGAGGTGCCCTACCGCTTTTGGCATGACCCAGATAACCGCCGATACCCGAACGTGCACACGTGGGTCAGATGTCGTCGATATGGCGAGAGCATTGACCAGGCGGTCGCCCACATGAACCTACACCTATCCAAAAGCTGGGGGAAATCCGCATGACGGCGACAGACGGCCTGCTTGCATTGCCCTGGCCACCCAGGGACCTGAGCCCCAACGCTCGAGCGCACTGGCGCAAGAAGGCCAAGGCCGCCAAGTCGTATCGCACCACCTGCCACATCATGACCAAACAGGCCCGCATTGTTGCGCCAGAGGGCAAGGTGCATCTTGTGCTGACGTTCTGCCCGCCTGACCGCCGCCGCCGAGACGATGACAACTGCCTCGCAAGCATGAAGAGCGGCCGGGACGGCATCGCGGATGCGCTTGGTATCGATGACAGCCGGTTCGAGACCACCATCCGGATGGGCGAGCCACGCCCGGGTGGCGCGGTGTTGGTGTGGATCGGCGGGGAGGTCACGGCTTGAGTGATCGCGTCGAGTGGGAGCGGGTCGAGCCAGGGCTTGATCTATGGGAGACCTGCGACGGGTACCGTCGCACGGTTGAGGTAATGCGGGGCGAGCAGGTGTTTGTGGTGAGTGGCCCGGGTGGCTGCCTGCTGTTCACCAGCCCAGACCCTGATCAGTTGGACAAGTGCGTGGCTATCCATCGTAAGGAGCAAGCGTGACAAGTCGGCGTGACATGGTGGAGCCGGAGGTGTGCAAGGCATGCAACGGCAAAGGCACAACGATGGGCATTTTCCATCAGTTGGACTGCGTTGCCTGCGATGGCATCGGCTGGCTGCCGGTGGCGGGACAGGATCTGGCCCAGCAGCTCGGGCGGCAGCTGACCCGGCAGATTGCTCGGGCCAACATCCTGCAGGCGCTGGTGCAGTCCCGCGGCGGCGCCCAGGGTGCAGAGCGTGATTATCAGCCCAGCCGGCGCGATGGCGTGCTCGGCCACTACACGGGGGATTGATCCATGATCTACAGAGACGCAGGGCACTGCATTGCGCGAGTGATGTCGATCGAGACCAACGATGGCACGGCAAAGGCGGGTTGGCAGATGCGGTACCAGTCAGGTTGGCCAGAGGTGCGCACAGGCTCAGAGCTGACAGCTGAAGAGCGCCTCACGCAGGACTGCATCGCGCGGGCTATTCTGCATCGATACCTGGACCAGGCGCTGTGGCACGCCGTGGTGGCGAAGTATTCGATCAATGACCTTGAGGTGGCCGAGTCCGTGCGCTGGCTTATCCCGCGGGTGGTGAGTCCGGCACCTCACTTGTTCAAGATGAAGTGCGTGACGTGCTGGGCTGTGCCTCGACGCCTGCCATCGGCATTCTATGAGGTCCAGTCGTGGGATTCTGACGGAACACCCGATGGAACCCTGCGCCGCTGGAAGTCGCTGACGCAGCGCTGGCTGAACGAGCAGATTGATGCAGCGCATAAGCAGGTTGATGCGGTTATGCGGCAGCATGGGCTGATGGTTGCCGAGGCGGCGTGATAGGTTGCAAATAAGGTTTGCAATTAAGCGAACAAGCGAACAATATATTCCCAATCTGCGGTTTTGCCGCTCTGAAGAACCCGTCCACTGAGGCGGGTTTTTTTGTGCCTGAAATTCACTGACCACGGACGGCTCACCAGCGGGCCCAGCCCGGGACACCACCACCATGAGGAATCACCAGATGAGCGAGCCGGCATCCACGGCGCTTGGCGGCTTCGCGCTGACCAAGGTCGCCGGCTTCCTGTTTGGCGCCACCTTCGCGGCCATCGTTGTCATGGCTATGACTCAGCCGAAAAGTACCCGGGAATGGGTAGTGGCGCTGATCTGTACCGTTTTCGCGTCGGTATGTGGCGGCGCAGGCGTTGTCCAGTGGCTCGACCTGCACGCATGGGCTGATCAGTTCGAGGGCATGGTTGCCCTGATCGGGCTGTGTTTCGTGTGCGGGTTGCCGGCTTGGGTGTTCGTGCGCGCTTGGTTCGCCTATGCGGACAAGCGTCAGCAGATGACCCTGCTGGACATGATCAAAGAGATTCGCGAGGCGTTGGGACGGTAATGGGTGTCAGGCCCAGCAAGCCATGCGCATGGCCTGGGTGCAGGGTGCTGGTGTCTGGTGGTAGCCACTGCCAGCTACACGCGCCTATGGCCGCCGAGCGGCGCGCTAAGCAGCTGAAGCGGGCGCACAAGCAGTACAACACACGCCGCGATGACTCTGACGGCTTCTACAAGACCGAGCGGTGGCGCAAGTTCAGAGCTGTCTACATCAAGCGGCACCCGCTGTGCTGTGAGTGTGAGGCGGCAGGCAGGGTTACAGCCGCAGTCATCGTCGACCACATCAAGCCATACAAGACGCACCCGGAGCTTGGGCTGGCGTGGGACAACGTGCGCGCTCTGTGCCGTCCATGCCACAACAGGATCGGTGCCAAGGTCGGCCTGACAGGCGCGTGATGATGCACCAACTCGGTGCGAAATTAGAGATTTAAGCTAAAGCATGAAGAGGGCTCTGGCCGAAATCGTCGAGAGGGAGGGGGAGGGTCAAAACCTCCAGCTTTTTGCTTTCCGAACGACGGGGGGAACCGTTTTTACATCTCCACAAAATTCGCATTCCGGAAATTATGGCCAGACCACGCAAACCGACCAACGTCCTGGAGGCTTCCGGCGCGTTTCGGAAGAACCCACAGCGCGAGCGAAAGGACGCTGAAACCGTCGGCCCGCTGACCAAGGCGCCCGATCATCTTGGTGGCGGTGTCCTGCATGCCTGGAACGAGATCAGCAAGTTCGCACCACTCGATGTGTTGAGCGACTCCGACCGGATTGCTCTAGAGGTGGCGGCAAACCTGCTCGCCCAGTTCCGCGAAGACCCGGCAGAGTTCCCGGCGACCAAGCTGGTCAGGCTTGAGGCATTGCTGGGCAAGTTCGGCATGACGCCAGCTGATCGGGCCAAGGTTGGCGGCAAGAAGGAAAAGCCGAAAGGCAATCCGTTTGAGTCTCTCTGATGGCAGCAAAAGCAAAGCCGCCCGGCGTGAAGGCTGCCGAGGCATACGCGCGCGCCGTCGTTGCGGGGAAGGTTCCGGCCTGCAAGTGGATCAAGCTGGCGTGCAAGCGTCACCTCGATGACCTGAAGGCGTCAAAGGCCAAGGACTTTCCGTACACCTTCGACCCGGCCAAGGCTGAGCGGGTGGCCAAGTTCCTGCAGCTGCTGCCGCACACCAAGGGGCGCTGGGCGAGTAAGCGCGAGAACATCAAGCTGGAGCCCTGGCAGCTGTTCTCGATCTGCATTCCGTTTGGGTGGATTCGAAAGAAGGACGGCACCAGGCGCTACCGAACCATTGTGATCTTCGTGCCGCGGAAGAACGGCAAGTCGATCATCGGCGGCGGCATCGGGATCTACATGTTCACCGCAGACGGCGAGTTCGGTGCCGAGGTCTACAGCGGCGCCACCACCGAGAAGCAGGCCTGGGAAGTATTCCGCCCAGCCAAGCTGATGGTCGAGCGCACGCCAGACCTAAAGGACTTCTTCGGCGTCGACGTGAATGCGTCGAACATGTGCCGGACCGAGGACGGCTCACGGTTTGAGCCGGTGATCGGCAAGCCTGGTGACGGTAGCTCGCCGTCCTGCGCCATCGTGGACGAGTACCACGAGCACCAGGACAGCACGCTGTTCGACACCATGGAGACCGGCATGGGCTCCCGCGAGCAACCGGTGATGCTGGTCATCACCACTGCCGGCTCCAGTATTGGCGGCCCGTGTCACCAACTGGTGCGCGATGCCGAGCGCATGCTGGAAGGCGCGATCGACCGGCCAGACCTCTGGGCGATGCTCTACACCATCGACAAGGACGACGACTGGACTGACGAGAAGGCGCTGATCAAGGCCAACCCGAACTACGGGGTCTCGATCAGTGCGGACTTCCTGCAGGCCCGCCAGCGGGACGCCATGCAGTCAGCGGCCAAGCAGGCCACGTTTCGCACCAAGCACCTGAATGAATGGGTCGGCGCCAAGAACGCCTGGCTCAATATGCTGCGCTGGAAGGAGGCACCGCCGCGCAAGTCGCTTGCAGAACTGGAAGGGCGGCCATGCATCATCGGCCTCGACCTTGCCAGCAAGATCGACATTGCCGGTTTGCTGCTCGTGTTCCCGCCCGTCGAAGGCGACCCGCTGTGGCACGTGCACGGGCGTTACTACCTGCCAGAGGCGCGGGTTGTCGAGGAGCTGGACAGCAACACCGCCCGCTATCGCGAGTTCGATGCGCTCGGGCTGCTGACCCTGACTGATGGCGAGGTCATCGAGTACGAGGTCGTCAAGGAGGATCTGCGCGAGTTCGCTGGACGCTTCGATGTGCTCGAGGTCGCCTATGACCCGTGGCAGGCAACCCAGCTCGGACAGGAAATGCAGGCTGAGGGGCTGCTGATGGTTGAGGTCCGCCAGACCGTCCAGAACCTCAGCGAGCCGATGAAGGAAGTGGAAGCGCTGGTGTTGCAGAAGAAGCTGGCCCACGGCGACTGCCCGATCCTCACCTGGATGGCCAGCAACGTAGTCGCCAAGCTGGACGCCAAAGACAACATCTACCCGAACAAAGAGCGCCCCGAGAACAAGATCGACGGGGTCGTGGCGCTCATCACGGCTATGTGCCGCGCTATCTCTCCGGAAGAGGCGGGGCCAGACCTATCGAAACACATCATGGAACACGGGGTTCGCACGCTATGACTCAGCGCATTCGGCAAGTGCTGCCTGACGCCATCGGGCTGGCTGGTATCGCCAGCGCAACCTGTGGTGGGTGGCAGCTCTTCGGGCACGCGTGGACCCTGCTCGGCCTTGGGGCGTTCCTCGTTGCCGTATCCATCGCCGCCGCACTGAGGAAGTCCTGATGTTCTCCAGCCTGTTCAGAAAAGAGACGCAGATCCTCGACACGCCGGAGAAGATCGCCGCAGCCCTGCAGGACTATCAGACCGTCACCGGGCAGACTGTGACCACCTCGCGTGCCATGCAGATGAGCACCGTGTTCGGCTGCGTCCGCGTGCTGGCGGAGTCTGTTGGCATGCTGCCCTGCAAGCTGTATCAGGAGGCGGGCAGAGAGCGGGAGGTTGCCAATAACCACAAGACGCATCAGCTCATCAGTGTTGCGCCAAACGGCTACATGACAGCGCAGGAGTTCTGGGAGCTGCTGGTCACCTGCCTGTGCTTGCGCGGCAACTTCTACGCCTACAAGGTCGTGGCGCTCGGCCAAGTGCAGGAGCTGCTGCCCATCAACCCGGGTTCGGTTCAGCCCAAGCTGAACGACGACTGGACCGTCAGTTATGAAGTGACGTTCAAAAGCGGTCAGACCAAGACGCTCACTCAAGATGAGATCTGGCATGTGCGCCTGTTCACCCTAGACGGGCTGAACGGGCTGAACCCAATCGCCTATGCGCGCCAGGCCATTGCGTTGGGCCTGTCAACCGAAGAGCACGGCAGCCGACTGTTCACCAACGGCGCGGTGACTACCGGTGTCCTCAAGACCGAACAGACGCTGACAGACGAAGCCTTTGGCAGGCTCAAGAAGCAATTTCATGAAGAGCACGCAGGCGTAGCCAACACATACAAGCCCATGATTCTGGAGATGGGGCTCGACTGGAAGCCGATCAGCCTCAATGCAGAGGACAGCCAGTTCCTCGAAACGCGCAAGTACCAGCGCGACGAGATCTGCGCCATCTTCCGAGTGCCGCCGCACCTGGTCGCCAATCTGGAAAAGGCCACGTTCAACAACGTCGAGAACCTTGGCTTGGCATTCGTTAACTACTCGCTGGTGCCGTATCTCACGCGCATCGAGCACCGAATCAAGGTGGGGTTGCTGAAACAGGCCGATCAGGGCAAGCACTACGCCAAGTTCAATGCTGGCGCGCTTCTGCGTGGCGACCTCAAAGGCCGTTACGACTCCTACGGCAAGGGCATCCAGTGGGGCATCCTCAGCCCGAACGATTGCCGCGAGAACGAAGACATGAACCCGCGCCCAGGCGGCGATATCTACCTGACCCCAATGAATATGACTACCAACCCGGAGGCAACAGATGCCGACTAAACAGCGTCTCGACATTCCGCTGACCGTAAAGAGCGTCAGTGATAGCGGGGAGTTTGAAGGCTACGGCTCCGTGTTCGGCGTCAAGGACTCCTACTCCGACATCGTGGTGCCTGGCGCCTTCCAGAAGTCGCTTTCTGCATGGCGCGACAAGAAGCAGCTACCGGCGATGCTCTGGCAGCACAAGCTCGATGAGCCAATCGGCATCTACACCGAAATGGCCGAGGACGATATCGGCCTCAAGATCTCCGGCCGCTTGCTGATCGATGACGACCCGCTCGCCAAGCGCGCTCATGCCCACATGAAAGCCGGCAGCCTGTCTGGCCTGTCCATCGGTTACATGCTCAAGGATTGGGAATACGACAAAGACAAAGGCGCGTTTCTGCTCAAAGAGATCGATTTGTGGGAGGTGTCGCTGGTGACCTTCCCGGCAAACGACGAAGCGCGCATTTCGGAAGTGAAGTCACTGCTGGAGCGGGGCGAAGTCCCGCCGCCCAGCAAGGTGGAGCGAGCCCTTCGAGAGGTTGGGTTTTCTGTCTCCCAGTCCAAGGCCTTCATGGCCAAGGGCTACGGCGCCATCAACCAGCGCGATGCGGAAGGTGACGCCCTGGATTACCTGAAAACCCTAATGAACCACCTGTAGGAGGCTACCATGCCCGCAGATATCCAAGATGTAAAACAGGTTGCCGAAGCGCTCGGCGCCAAATTCGACGAGTTCAAGTCGAGCAACGACAAGCGCATCGAAGCTATTGAAGCCGAGAAGACCAAGCTGGCCGGCACCGTTGAATCCCTCAACGAAAAGCTGAGCGAGCTGGACGGCCTCAAGTCCGACCTGGAAAAAGAGATTGCCGCCATCAAGCGCCCCGGTGCTACCGACGACAAGGCTGTCTCCGAGCACAAGACCGCATTCTTGCAGTTTGTGCGTAAGGGCAAGGATGAAGGCCTGGGCGAGCTGCAGGCCAAGGCGCTGCAAACCACCGTTGATGCTGACGGCGGCTATGCGGTGCCCGAGGAGCTGGATCGCTCCATCCTTGAGCTGCTGCGCGACGAGTCGCCCATGCGCTCGGTCTGCAACCAGATCACCGTTTCCACGCCGGACTACAAACGCCTGGTGAACCTGGGCGGCGCTGGTTCTGGCTGGGTTGGTGAGACTGATGCGCGCCCGGCTACTGGCACGCCGACTCTGGCGCAGATCGCCGCAGTCATGGGTGAAATCTACGCGAACCCGCAGGCCACCCAAACCAGCCTCGATGACCTGTTCTTCGACGCTGAGGCCTGGCTGACCGCCGAGGTCGCCCGCGAGTTCGCCGAGAAGGAAGGCGCCGCGTTCCTGCTGGGTGACGGCACCAACAAGCCGAAAGGCCTGCTGGCGTATACCCTCAGCACTGATGGCGATGCCACCCGCGCGTTCGGCGAGATCCAGAGCATCGAAACCGGCACTGCGGGCACCTTCACCTCGGATCAGCTGATCTCGCTGATCTACGCACTGAAGAAGGGCTACCGCGCCGGCGCCACCTGGATGATGCCGACCACCACGCTCTTCACCGTGCGCACCATGAAGGACTCCGAGGGTAACTACCTGTGGCGTCCGGGCCTGGAGCAGGGCGCGCCGTCGCTGCTGCTGGGCTACGGCATCACCGAGAACGAGGACATGCCGGCCGCCGCTGCCGATGCCAATGGCATCATCTTTGGCGACTTCAAGCGTGCCTACACCATCGTGGACCGCATCGGCACCCGCGTGCTGCGCGACCCCTTCACCAACAAGCCCAACGTCGGCTTCTACACCACCAAGCGCGTCGGCGGCATGCTCGTCGATAGCCAGGCGGTGAAAGTGCTGACCATGGCCGCTCCGTAATCAGGCGGGGCGCCTTCGGGCGCCCCTTCTGGAGGTAGCAATGCCGAAGATTCTCGTTACCAAGCCTTTCCCGTTCGCAGTTGACGGCAACCGCGTCGTCGCTATCGAGCAGGGAGAGCAGGAAGTTTCCGAACGCTGCGCCGTTGTTGCGGTGGAGCACTTGAAAGTAGCCAGCCTGGTTGGCGGGGTAGACACCGATGATCGATCTGGAGCTGGTAAAAAAGCACCTGCGCGTCGAACTCGACGAGACTGATCAGGACGATCTGATCCAGAGCTACACAGACGCAGCCGTCAGCGCGTTTGAAGCGTGGACAAATCGCACGCTGGTAGCCACCGATGCAGAGCTGGACGGCGCTGCAGAGAATGCCATAGTCATCACCAAGGGCATTGAGCAGGGCGCGCTGCTGCTGATCGGGCTCTGGTTCAACAATCGCGAGTCATCGCTAATCGGAGCTACGGTTTCCGAGCTGCCGCTGGCCACCAAGGCGCTCTGGCAGCCGTACCGTTGGGTGAATGTATGAGAGCTGGCGAGCTACGCCACCGGGCCGAAATCGTCGAGCTCAGCCCTGACCTGGTGCCGACTGTTGTTGGTGGTGCATGGGTCGGCGTGATCGCCAAGGAAGCCGCAGACGTGGCCATGCCGTCAGGGCTGCGTAACCCGGCGAAAATTGATATTCGCGCGCGCTTCAGTTCAAAGATTACGGCAGGCCGCTACCTGCGCGTAGGCCAACGACTGCTGCACATCACCAGCGTGCGCGACCCGCTGGGCAACGGAGCCGAGCTGCGCATCAGTGCAGATGAGCTGATTGGCCAGCCTGCGCAATTGTTGCCGCTGAGCGGCGGTGCTGTGCCTTGCCGTGTGCACCTAGTCCATCAAGCGCCTTGGCTGGATGAAGAAGGCGTGGTGACTGATTATCGCACCCGGGCTGAGGTCGCAGTGATCGAGGTAGGCAGGCCGGAAGAAGGCGACCGGCTGCAGATCAACGGGCACCTTTATATCGTCACTGGATACGCCAGAGATACTGATGACGGCGTAGTGCGTGGCCTTTGGCTGGAGCGCGAGTCGTGAAAGTCGGCGTGAGGCTGCAGGGCACCTCCTTTGCTCGTGCTCAGCTGGCCACAGTGAACCGCAAGGTAGACCCGGTTCTGCGCGGGGCGCTGAACACCACGGCGACCTCGACGCGGCGAGAGGAGTACGTAACCCCGCTTCTTAGAGCATTCCGGACGCGCGCATTTTTGAATGCAAAGCTCAAGATCAAGCGAGCCCGCTCGCGGAGGATGGAAGCGCGGATCATCCCGTCATCCTCTGGCGTCAGAGTGAGCGCCTATCGCGGCTGGAGCTATGAAGCGATCAGTGCCACCAGGGCGCGTGTTTATGTCACCGGCCCCAACGGCAAGAAGCTGGCAGCAGGTTTTGTGAACCCGTCGAGCGCTGGCAAGAAGCCGCTTTACACCCAAAGTAGGCGCGGCAAGTACGTTTACGCGCGGCGCCTGCAGGAAGCGATTGGGCCGAGTGTCGCCTACTGGTTTAAGCAGCTGTCGAACGCTCAATTGCGTCGGCGTACAGGGGCATTCCTGCAGCGCGAGTTTGAACGCCGCCTGCGGGCAGAAATAGCAAAGGGCATCCGATGAGCAAAGCAGCAGAGCTTACAGCGCAGTTTGAGCAATGCCTTGCCGAAATCAGTCAGGACGATGGTTACGCGACCCGCCTGAACGGAGTGTATGGGGTCGCCAAGAATGTTCCTGACAAGGCCGCAACCCCTTATTTGATCATCAGGATTGAGGAAGACGAGGCGGTAAAGCACTCCGGCAACGTGGTGCACCGCGTCGCCAACTACCAGGTTGAGGCAGTATTCAGTCGTTCAGCTACGCTGGCCGACCTCCAGAATTGCCATTATGACATTCTCAAAGCGCTGGGCTACGGAGGCCATCAGCAGGAGAGGCCGTTAAAGCAAGGATGGGTTGGTGATGAGTCGGCGGGCTTTGATATGGGCACATCCGGCAGCCAGCACCGCAGCGTGACTGCCTCAATCAGCATTCAGTACGTCGAGCGTTACTGAGCAATAGCAACCGCACACAACCCGCCCCGGCGGGTTTTTTTTCGACCAGAGGAAACCCCGCAATGGCAAACTACGCATACATGGGCAAGGGTATCGTGACCGTGAAGGAAGGCGCAGGCGCTGCGCGTGATATCGGCAACGTCACCTCGCTCGCCTTCAACATCAACGAGAACAAGATCAACCTTCCGAACTACCGCACCGCCGGTGGCGGCAACTACTCCTCGGTCACACGCATCGAGTCTGTCGAGGTCACCATGACCCTGAACGACCTGTCGCCCGAGAACCTGGCAATGGTGCTGTTCGGCACATCAACCGTGGTTTCCGAGGTCGCCACCATCGAGGCGCTGACCACCGGCGCCAAAGAGTTCCAGATGGTGTTCTCCGGCGTCAACGAAGCAGCCACCGGCAAGACCGTGACCGTCACTGTGCATCGCCTGAAGGTGGGCGCGGCCCAAGGCCTGAACCTGATCGGCGACGAGTTCGCCGCGATGGAAATCACCGGCGAGGTGCTGCTGGATACGTCCATCACCACCGAAGGTCTGTCGCAGTTCTTCAAGGTCGAGATGGATACCATCGCCTGACCATGTGCTAGATTCCTCCCTGTACTCAATCGGGGAGGAAGGTCATGGAATGTCCAAAGTGTAAGTACGAGCCGACGATGGCGGAGCACACCGCCAGCCCGGATATCTGTCCGAAGTGTGGCGTGGTGTATGCCAAGGTTCAGGCCAGGCAGGAAGCGGAGACGCAACCAGCAGTCGGCAAGGTGGCAGCCGGGATTGCCGGAGCAAAGGCGGGTATTGCTGAGACCCGGCAGCAAAGGGAAAAGCGCGAGCGGCAGGCCAAGCTAAACGCTTCTGCCCCCGATTGTGTCGTGGTCACCGGCGTGCAGATCCCGTTCCTCAGCCTGATCTGGCTGATGACAAAGATCATCTTGGCGGCGCTGCCTGCGCTGATTCTGGCGGGGTTGATTGTGGTTGCGATCACCTCTGTGGTGGGCGGCGCTATCAGCGGCTACTCCGATTACACGGAGCGTGCTGCGCGATCAGCTGCCTTGGTATCAGACCAGGTTTCTGTTCCTGGAGCTGATCAGGATGTTTCGGAATATGAGGCTCCACCCGCTGCTGAAAGCCGCAGCCGCGAAGAGGTGATGGAAACCTGCAAGTCCATCGCCAGCTTTGCCGAAACCGCTATTGAGAGTCATCACCGCGGCATGCCGCTATCGTCTGTTCTGGAGCTGACGGACACACAACTCCTATCGGATATCGTCATGGATGCCTATAGCAAGCCGCGCTACAGCACGGCGGAGGTTCAGGACAGGGCGCGGGCAGAGTTCAGAGACAAGTATTACCTGGAGTGCATGCGCGCCTCCAGATAATCAACCGCAACACCACCAAACCCGCTTCGGCGGGTTTTTTATTGCCTGGAGATTGGCATGTCGCAACACGAGATTCTATTTCCCAAGCCAGTCACTGTGCTGGTCGCTGGTCGCAAGGTCGTTGTTACCCCTGTGCGCTTCCGCGACTTCGAGCGCTTCGGCCAAGCGGCCGCCAAGGCCATTGCCATCGCTGCGGCCGAAACCACAGTGCAGCTGTATGCGCAGGCGCGGGAAAGCGGCGTGCTGCTGGATGTGTTGCGATCCACCACCACGCTGAGTCGCTGGCGTATTCGCCGCCTTCCGGCCGCGGCAGCGGTGCAGTTGATGTATGAGGTTATCCGGGTCAACAAGGATTTTTTCGAGCAAGCCCTGGTAAGCGCAGCAAGCGTGCTGGCTGGGGCGCAGCAGTCCAGCGACTGATCAGCGCAGGCCACCGCTGGGAGGACGTGCAGGGTTACACCTTGGCGCAGATCCAGCTGTTCGCCGAGGAATCAGCTTTGCAGGACAGAGCGCGCCTGCGCGACATGGCAATCGCCAGCCGCGCCGCGCAGCAAGATCAGAACAACTGGCAGAAGTTTATGAGGTCCGTCGATGAGCAAGGTTAAAACACAGCTGGTCATCGAGGGCGAAAACAAGGCCGGCCGAGCGTTTCGGGAGGCCGATTCCCAGCTCACCCGGCTGAGCAAGAACGCCAAGGCGGCAGGCGCATTCCTGACAGCAGCCTTTGCTGTTGGTGCCGGTGCTGCCGAGCTGGCCCGGCGCTCGGCCGAGGCCGTTGTGCAGATGGAGCGCATGGCGCAGGTGTCGGGCACCACCGTCGAGGTATTCCAGCGATGGCAGTTTGCGGCGCGCACGCTTGGTATGGAGTCGGACAAGATCGGCGACGTGTTCAAGGATGTGCAGGACAAGGTTGGCGACTTCCTGCAGTCCGGCGGCGGGCCGATGAAGGACTTTTTCGAGCAGATCGCCCCGCTGGTTGGCGTGACGGCTGACCAGTTCAGAGGGCTGTCTGGCCCCGATGCGTTGCAGCTTTACGTCAGCAGCCTGGAGAAGGCGAACCTGTCGCAGTCTGAAATGACCTTCTACATGGAGGCCATCGCCAACGATGCGACGCTGCTGCTGCCGCTGCTGCGCAACAATGGCGAGGAGTTTCAGCGGCTGGCAAAAAGGGCTGAGGAGTTCGGCTTTATCGTCGGCGGCCAGGCTGCAGCCGATGCCAAGCAGTTCGCGCAGAACATGGACACGCTCGGGCTGGTGGGCGAATCGGTCGGCAAGCGCCTGACGGCAGAAATGCTGCCCGCCATGAACGAAATGACAGGTCTGTTGCTGGACTATGCGCGAGACAGCGGCGCCGCCGCCACGGTTTCCAATATCCTCTCGTTCGCCATGAAGACGCTGGCGACGGCAGCCATTGGAGTGTCGTCGACCTTCGGCAATCTCGGGCGGCTGATTGGCGCAACCGGCGCTGCCGCTGTGCAGGTTGCAAAGGGCAATTTCAGCGCTGCGGCGCAGATCATGCGCGAGGTAACAGCCGACAACGAAGAGGCTGCCGCTAAAGCAGAAGAGCGTATCCGCAAGCTGTGGGACGGCAGCTACCAGCGCGAGGGCGAGGCTGCAAACCGGTCGGCCCAAGAGCTGAAGGCGCTGAGCGAGGACACTGCAAACGACGTTTCGCGTTCCAACGAGTTGCTGGCCGAGTCATACAAGCAGCTGACTGCAGACGCCAAGACGGCCTTGCGGGAACTGGTCAACCAAGAGAAGTCGGCCCAGAAGGATATCGAGGATATCCGCGAGAAGCGCATTGCCATTGAGCAGCGCTATGCGGATGCCATCAGCGGCTTTAATGGTAAGCCCGGCGCGTCCTACGGCAACGCGCAAGATTTGAAGATCGCGGCACGGCGGGCGCTGCAAGCTGGCGATGTTGAGGGCGCCCAGAGGGCCGCACAGGCCGCGCTCAAGATGCTGGAGGATCTTGCGCAGGCTGGTGAGAACACCTATGGCTTTGAAGGGTTTGCGAAAGAGCTGCAGCAGATCGAGCTGGCCGCGAACGACATTGAGCAGTCCCGCGCCGAGCAGAAGCTGGCGGATATCAAAGCGCAGGTAGAATCACTCAACACCCAGATCACGGAGCTGACCAAGTTCGATCTTGAGATCGCCATGCCTGAGTCTGCCAAGCAAGAGCTGATTGCGCAGATGCAGGCGCTGAATGCCAGACTTGGCAAGGAGCTCGTAATTCAGCCGACCGTGCTGGCGCCCGGCGTCGCAAGCGGTGACTCGCTGCCTGCTCACGCCAATGGCGGGCCAATCCGTGGGCCAGGCACCGGCACAAGCGATAGCGTGCTGATGTGGGGCTCGAATGGCGAGTATGTCATCCGCGCCGCAGCTGTGCGCAAGTACGGTCAGTCATTTCTGGACAGCATCAACGGCATGAACCTGCCGCGCTACGCGGACGGCGGCATGGTTGGGGCTGCGCCTGCATCAACCGGAGGCACGCCGCTCTACCTCACCCTCGGCGATCGAACCTTTGGTCTGCAGGGCGACTCCAGCACCATCGAAGATCTGGCGCGCTTTGCGCGTACCGCCCGACTCAAACGCAGGTAAACCATGACACAGATGATTTTGGGCGGCGTGCCGGTATCGATCTACAGCGGCGAGCCGCTGGTGAGCTATGGCGATGCTGGTGGCTCTACGGACGTGATCCTGTCTGGTGGCCGGCCGGTACGCATGACGCACTTCAGCAAGCGCGTGATCACCGTCACCGGTACCGGCTGGATCAGCAGCGGGCTCGATGGCGTCAACCTGCGTGGTGAGCTGGACTTCTGGAGCCCCAAGCCCCTGACGCTGGCAACCGTGAGCACCACAGCCACGCTGACGGCAGCTGTGCGGCCTGACGAGCCAGTCACTGCCGAGGCGCTGGTGGGCGAGCAGTGGGTCAAGGCTGAGGTCGTCATGAGTGATCTGAACGCCACGATCACGCCAGTGGCCGGCGCAGCGGTATACCGCCTGGTGTGGTTCCCGCGCTTCACCGTGCTGGTTGATCCGCCTGCTGAAGACATCGGCGACCGGCAATTCAGCTGGCAGCTTGTCATGCGCGAGGTCTGACCATGCTCAACGCATACCCGCTTAACGCGGTGCCGCTGAACGGGCTGGGCAGCTCTGGAATCGTCACACAGATCATCGAGCCGGGCAGCAGCTTCAGCTGGTCGCCCCGCCTGCTGCTGGACGGCGATGATGTGACTGATCAGCTGCTGGGCGCCATTGTGATCGACCGGTCAGAGTCGGGTGACGCCGTTGCGTCTTTTCAGCTGTGGCTTGGCACTGTGCCGGTATCCATCGGCAGCTACAGCGGGCGCTCTGTCGCTATCGATATCATCCTGCACGGCGAGCCGGAGGTTGTGAGCCGTCGTTTCACCGGCCAGTTAGCGCAGCCAGAATTTGATGTGGTATCTCGGGTTCTGAGCTGCGAGGCAAACACCCGCCTTGCCGAGAATGTTGAGGCTATGAGCATCGCGTCCATCGATGCCCTGATGGGCGGGCTGTGGTCGCCGGACGTGTTCGAGGATGTCGCCGGCCGCTCGCGCTGGGACTACGCCCAAGAGCGGCTCAGCACCCGCACTGCCAGCCTCAATGCAGACCGTTACGGCGCCCCGAGAATCACCCCTTGGCACATTGGCGCTGTGCATTATGAGTTTGCGCCGGGGTCCACAGTGCATGAGTCGGTTGACGTTGGGCTTGCAACGCTCAGCGATGCAGTGAACGCCTATGAGCTGGAGCTGGACTACCGCTACACGCGCTACCGCCAGCGCAGGCAGAACTACACCTGGCGCCACCCTGGCACGGGCGGGAATATGTCGCTGGCCGGGTTTAATGCGTGGCGGGCCGATTCGACCGAACTGCCAGACGTAGACATGATCACCGAGGCGGTCAACTCCGCTGGCTGGTATCTGTCGTCGTCCACCTGGTACCGGCTCTACGGCGATCTGCCCAATCTGCCGCAGCCCTGGTACAACAAGAATACCGACCTGTTGCTCGGTGCCGATTTCTCGGCGTCGATACGATGGAGCCAGCGGGCTGTTGAGAAGTACACCGTCCGGCTTGAGGTTGCCGACTCCGTGGCCGCCGTTGGCGAGGTGATCGAGCGGGGGCGGGTGGTGCTCGACACCGACACCGAAAACGACCGGCTTTGGGACGAAAGCACCGGCGATGTTGTGGCCGCGGTTACGGATGCACCTATTGATCAGCTCCAGCGCCGCGACCCAGAACGTCTGGCGGCCGCTTTTGATTGCGCCGTATCTGCCGGCGTGGCCACGCTCTGCGCGGCGCAGCGGGCCAATGTTGTGACGTGGCAGGTGCCGCTGGCTCATGCGCTGGCAATTGATTTCGGCCACCGACTGCGCCTGCGTGATCAGGGGGCTGATGTCACCGGCATGGTCGTCATGCTGACCGAGGAAATGGACACCCAAACAGGTACCGCGCTGCTCACCATTGGCATTGCGCCAAGCCTGGGCGCAGCGACCGCCATCGGTGACATACCGGTATTGCCAGACCCGCCAGAGTTTGAGGATCAGCCGGGGCCAGTTATGCCCGGCTCTCTGCCGACACAGATCGGATTGCGCGCCGACAGCCCGCCGTATGACGAAGAGCTGCCCGGTTTCGCCGGCAACTACTCGATCGGCAACGGCGACCCAGCAGACCGCTATCCCCGGCGCTTTGCGATTGATACCCCGGAGATTTTGGAGCAGTGGCGTAACGAGATTGAGGCCGCCATTGCGGTTACATATTCCATTGCGCCGCCAGCAGACACCCTGGAGCTGTGAATGACAACGCCAACCGAACGCGCAAACCAGCTGCGCGGTAACCTGAGCGAGCGAGCCGGCGGCATTCGTGGCCGGCTGAACGCCAGAGCCCAGCGGCTTGCCGAGGGGCTGGCCCGCAATCTGTCGGAGATCATCGACCGCCCGCCGACGCCCCCAACACTCCGCCGCGAAGAGCCGCGCGGCGGCATACCGTCTGCACGCGGATATGCTCAGTACAACTACCAACCCGGCAGCAACCCCGGCAGTGGCGGCGGCATCGCCAGCCCCCTGGAAGAGGTGAACTACGGCAGCCGGCTGTACCACACGAACGGCATACCCAGCACTGACGGCCTGTTTGTTTATCCGCTGCTGAGCCGGCTGCTGCTTGAGGATGCGGACGGCGCGCCGGTTGAAATCTATCTCGCGGGCACATCGGCGCCAACACCATGAGCACAGAAACAAATGCTCCGCTGTGGGGTTGCCCATGGCACGGCGTCGTGCGTCGTGAGTTTGTCACGCCACCACCGGGCGTTGGTGGTGATCAGTATCTCTCGGCTCAGCAGACGCTGACGCTGCCCGGTGGTGCGGAAATGCCGTGGCCGGCGAGTTCGGATATTGATCAGGCCAACATCGCCCACCACGGCACGGTGTTCATGCAGCGCCTGCCTGGTGCCGCCAAGCTCCCGGAAACCCCTGCAGAGCAAGCTGCGCAGGGGATGGTATGGCGTGACTATGCGCTCGTTGCTGGTGGTTTTCGGGGCGAGGTACATGGCAAGCATCTTGGCACCAGGGCTTGGTTCTACTGGGATGCCGATATGGGTTGGCCGTGGAAACTCAATTTGTCGGTGCAGCGAGTCAGCCCTGCAAACGCCTGGAACTTTGACGCTGTTGACTTGACGGTTAGCGCAGACCCGTCCGGATTTGTGCTCAAGCCTTGGGCTGGCCTGCAGAAAACAACGCGGCTAAATGTACAGCAAACGGCGGAGTTCTCCCGGGCTGGGTGGTCGAACGGCGGGTTTCGCTACTGCGTTGTTGGCGCGGTACCGGACGGCAGCAAAATCATCGTTGGGGTGTACAACGCCGGCAACAACTCGCTGCGAGAGAACGCAGCATCATTCTCGGTCAACGATGTCACGGCGCTGGGGTTCTGGCTGATCGAGGTGAGCGGCACCCCTTTTGCCGGAGGGGTCAACTTTAGTGTGCAGGCAACCGAGCTCGCCACCCGCAGCGAATGCTTGGGCAGCGTCAGCCACACGCCGATGCCCACGGGCTCGGTCACAACCAACGTCTATACGCCCAATGACTTGCAGGGCTTCAGGATCGATGCGCCCCCAGGGCCGTACCCGCAGCCCTCCAACACGCCGCTGCCGCTTGTCTCTCGGTCATTTTCGGTCACGGAGGAGGTCGGCCAGGAGACAAGGACGCTCATCGGCAAAGTGGTGGGGTATTGGTTTGATGCCCAGGGCAACCCGGCGCCGGTGGTCGTCAATCGCATCGCCACACGTCAACGGGCCAGCACCTACACCGAGCAAATTCTGGATGACAGCTTGGTGATGGTGATCGACAGCGAGGGCGCAACAACCTACGCGGGTAGCGCCGAGGGCGAAGCCAGCAGGGTTATCACCGAGACCAACATTGATCAGCTTGCTGTGACCTGGAACGGGCAAACACTCAATGAAGAGTGCCGACACACACGGACGATCCGGTACGACTGGCACTACCAAGCGCAGGGCGGGTACTTCCCGCCGCCAGCAGCGCCCGGTGCGGCAATTGTGACCTACACAGTTGTGACAGAAAGCCCAGCGGGCCAGACGCAGCAAGGGCCGACTACGCAGCAGCTGGGCTCCGTCAGCGCGCCTGCAGGGTTGCCCGAGACTGCTGGCGAGTCAGCAGGCGCTGCCTATGAGTGCACCCTGGACAGCTTCCCCACGCTGATCAGGTGGTGCGACATGGCCTTTGGTGTGGCGTGCAGGGTCAGCAACACCGAGATTGGCGTTTCACGGGTACTCACCCCAAGCGGCGAGAAGGGCGCGGCGGGTGTTCACCCGGTAACAAACAAGTACGGCGCTTATCAGCCGGTCACGGGTCAAGTGCTGATGGCTCAACGGCACCCCGTCAGATTTACCTGAGGACATGAAATGCTCAACTTTGTTGATAACTGGCTGCGACCGCTTCAGCTCACGGTAGCCCAGGTTGAGGCCGAGCTGGATTTGCCTGACGGCCAGTACATCCTGACGGTTGCGGACAGCGAGACAGCGGCCACGCGCTGGGAGATCCTTGCCGCCATGGTCGAATCAGGCCAAGCCATGCTGCTGCGCGAGAGTGCCCAGGAGTGGGGCGCCGGCAGTGTTATTTACTGCTCCGTGAACAGCGCAATTCTGGCTCAGATTTTCTTGGGGCAGGAGGCGCTGGATAGCCGTGTTACCAATCTGGAAGGCGCCGGGTTGCAGCAGGTCTATGCCGCGCCTACCGGTAGTGACGTAACGCTCGACCCGGCAATGCCGTATTGGGCTACCGCGCCCGGCGCCGGCCTGGTGACCTTTAGCGCACCAGCAGACCTGCCGGGTAGCAAGCGGCTAGAAAACACAGTCGAGGCAACGCTGTCCGCTGGCGGGCGCGTACGTATCGCCGGCAATGGCAGAGACATCATTGAGGCGCTGATACAGCCACACGCTGACATATCGGCCTCTCTGGGGCCTAGCAACGCCTACCTCGAACTCACAGCCTCGGCCACTGCCCGTGTCAGGCTCACTATCGCCGTGCGGGCTGGAGAGTACGCCGGCGGGGTTATCCGGCTGCAGCTGGCGGTAGATATCGTCGACCTGGCCTCATACGCGCAGCTTTCCTGAAACTCGCCATCAGAGAACACCTCACATGACACCCGCAAACCTCGCCCTGCGTATCGACCAGGGCGCGACCTTTTGTGCGCTGCTGCGCCTGATGCAACCCAACCCCGTCTACAAACCCATTACCGCTATTGCGGCCACCGGCCCGGTGCGACTCACCGTAGAGCACGGCCTGCCCGGCGACTGGCCTGTGTGGGTTGAGCATGTCCGCCAACTGCCCGAGGCCAACCGCGCCCCGTTGCGGCAGCTGCCGCACATGGCCCAAGTGGTCACCACTACACAGCTGGACCTGCCGGGCATCAACGCCACCGGCACCCGGCCAGAGGGTGGCCAGCTGGTGTACCGCCCACCGCTGGACCTGACCGACGCCACCGCAGAGCTGCGTCTGTATGAGAAGGGGGCAGAGGTCGGCACGCTGCCGGTCACCGTTAACGCCGGCGGCTGGGTCGATGTGGAGCTGTCCGCAGCCGAAACCGCCGCCCTGGCCTGGCGCAGCCGCGAGTATGTGCTGGACGTGACCCTGCCGAACGGCGACGTGCTGCGCGCCTACACCGGCATCATCACTGTGGAAGTGGCCGGCGCTGCAGCGGGGCAAGTGTGTCATGGCGTTGCCATTGTTGGTGGTGATCGCGGCCCGGCGGGGCTGGGAGTGGCTGCGGCGACCGTGGCCGAGAATGGCCACTTGATCCTCACGCTGCAGGACGGCACCGAGATTGATGCCGGTGTGATCGACCGGCCCTGGGGCACGATTCAGGGCGAGATTACCCAGCAGCTCGACCTGATGGAGCGGCTTGGGCTCAAGGTCAATCAGGATGCCTACGATGCGTTTGTGCTGGCCACCAACAATGCGCTGGGTGACCGATACACCAAGCCTGAATCTGATGGGCGATACGATGCGGCTGGCACGGCCAGCGGCGCGGTGGGCGCGCACGCATCGGCACTCGATCCGCACCCGCAGTACACGACCGAGGCGCAAGCGGCCGCCAGCGCGCCGGTGCAGAGCGTGCAGGGGCGGCAGGGCGATGTGGTTGTCACGGCTGCTGACCTCAATTTGGAAAACGTCGACAACACGGCGGACGCCGACAAGCCGCTGAGCGACGCCGCGACAGCCGCGCTCGCGCTTAAGCTGGACGCAGCCCTGAAGGGTGCCGACAACGGGCTGGCAGAGCTGGACAATGACGGCAAGGTGCCGCTGTCTCAGATTGGCGATGCCGTTTTGGGCCAGCTGAGCTACCAGGGACTGTGGAATGCCAGCACCAACACACCGACGCTGCCCGCTACGCCGGCACAAAAGGGTGACTACTACATTGCCAGCGCCGCCGGCACCCAGTTTGGCCTTGAGTTCGACGTGGGGGATTGGCTGGTATCCGACGGGGCGGCGTGGGGTAAAGTCGATAACACCGATGCCGTGGCATCGGTCAACGGCAAGAAGGGCGTGGTCACCATCAACAAGGCTGACGTGGGCCTGAGTGCCGTAGACAATACCGCCGATGCGGACAAACCGGTCAGCACTGCGCAGGCCACTGCACTGGCTGGCAAAGTGGGCACCAGTGACCCCCGTTTGATCGATGCGCGTGAATGGACAGCAGCGACGGTAGGTCAACCAGAAGCAGAAGCGGGAGCAGCGCAAACCCGTCGTGCATGGACGGCGCAGCGAGTTCGTCAGGCTGTCGTGGCGTGGTGGAACAGCATCACAAGCGCATTTGGCCGGGCATTTGTCGCAAGCGCTGATGCTGCGGCTGGTCGGACCGCTCTGGGGCTGGGGACGTTTGCAACAGCTAACTATGCCGCTGCGCCATTTGTTAACGTGATGCCGGATAGTGGGCGGTTTGCGGGGCAGATGAACCCGCTAGAGAGAAATGCTAATGCGGCGTTCACAGAAACAGGGTTCCTGAGTTCATATAACGGTTCCGTTTGCACTAGCGCCGGTAAATTTATACATGACAACTCAACATATGGCGGCAGCCAGGGCCCCCTCACGGAGATTGTTGACGAGTTGATTGTAGCTACCGGGAGAGTCGGAAACGGACGTCGCTATGGTGTCGAGTTTTTTGTTGGGCTCTTTACAGCGGGCACAGGCACGGCCAATGGTAATGCAGGGACTGACGCAGTTGTTCGCTACCTGTTGACAGTAAATTACAGCAGGGCAATTTTTGGAGCGTCGAGCCGCTCTACATTTACCGCGTGGCTCAAAGTTGCAGATGGCAGCGCTCACATCGCCACTCCCTACTACCTGAATGGCGATTACGTGCCAGCTGGCACACCTCTGCCAGCTGGATTTAACCACGTCCGAGTTATTGACTCGTCTCCCCAGGGATACGACAGCGCATTCCCGAGAATTTCCGCTACAGCGTCGGCCAAGGTGTACATCGGCGTTCCAGCGTTTTTCACGGGTATTGTCGATGCTGGAATCCACGCTGCCCCTTTACCTACGATTAATGAGTTGAGCGCTTAACTATGAAAGTTAATCACAACGGTGTTTTCTTCGCGGAATGGACCGGCACACTTGAAGAGCTTGCGGAGTTCTCTAAGTTGCCGGTCTCTGAATTATCGTGGGACGCGAATGAACTTGCAGCAGCGCAGAGAGAACAGTTCAAAGCCAGTCGCGCCGAACAAGTTGCCGCCATCAAAGTTACCACGGCTGCTGGCAATACGTTTGACGGCGATGAACGCTCGCAAGAGCGTATGGCCAGCAGCATCACAGCGCTTGCGGACGGCGAGACGGTAACGTGGGTTCTCGCTGATAACTCAGTTATCCAAGCATCAAGGGACGAGCTGCGCGAGGCATTGCGGCTTGCAGGCTCGGCCCAGGCTGCGCTCTGGGTGCAGGGATAAAGCCGGTACTACAAACTTCACCGGCGGTACTTCGGTACATGCCCACATCCGTGTAGAGCCAGCCGATAGTGCCTGCCCGCGCCGGCACTGTCGCTGGCCAGCCCGGCAAAACGCTAACCCCATCACAACCGCTTCGGCGGTTTTTTTGTGCCTGGAGAAAACATGACCCTGGATCAAATCCGGCGTGGCCCGATTGCGGCTGCGCTCTCGCTGCTGCCCGACCGCATGACCTCGCCAGAGGCTGAGGTGCAGCTGCTGGCCATCGGGCTGCAGGAATCCCGTTTCGAGCACCGGCACCAGATCGGCGGGCCTGCGCATTCGTGGTGGCAGATGGAGATGGGCGGCGGCGTGCGCGGTGTGCTAACGCATCCGGCCAGCCGTGATCTGGCGAAGGGGTTGTGTGTTGCCCGCGGCGTAGCGCCTTCATCGTCTGCAGCATTCGCCGCACTCGAGCACGACGACATTCTGGCCGCTGGCTTCGCCCGCCTGCTGCTCTGGACAGACCCCCGCCCGCTGCCGGCAATCGGGGAAGTACAGGCCGCGTGGGCCTACTACATCCGCAACTGGCGCCCCGGCAAGCCCCACCCGAAAACGTGGGCACCGCTGTATGCGCAGGCGATGGAAGAGGTGCGGCATGCTGAGTAAATACAAGCTGCTCGCCCAGGTCGGCGGCGCTCTGGCGGCACTGGCCGTCCTGGTGCTGCTGGGGTTTTGGGTGGGGTGGAGCTGGCAGGGCGCGAACGGCGAGGCAGCGCTGGACCGAGCCAACACTGCGCACGCTAACACGCTGGGGGAGATTGCAAGGGCAGGGCAGCGACAGCTGCAGAAACAGCAGGAGTTGCTGGTAGCTGAGCGCGAGCGGATGCAGGCGCTGGATCAGGAACACTATGGGGAGTTGGAAGATGCGAGAAATGAAAACAAACGCCTGCAGGGCCTTTACTCTGATGCTGACTCTGAGCGTCGCAGCCTGCGCATCAAAGTCCGAGTTGCCGAGAACGATATCAGAGTGCTCGAAACCACAGGCAGCAGCAGCGTGGGCGATGTCGCCGCCCTCGAACTCAGTCCAGAAGCTGGATCAGCTGTTTGGGATATCCGAGCCGGAATGATCGAGGACCAGGCGAAGCTGCGGTATTTCCATCAGCTGGAGCGGGAGCGGCAGGGTGTGGACTAGCGCAGTAAGGCCGGCCCGAGCGACAGGCGCCCGGGCCGGAGTGCTAAGAGAGCATAGAATGGGCCAGGTTCATTAGGTGCAAAAGCACCATCATGCTCCCCTGGTCGATATTCAAGCTCAGGCTGACATGAATGTTCATGGGCAGGATTCCTGTGCAAAGCTGATGTTACCCAGGTAGTTGCCAGCCTTGACACATCCAGAGTCCTGCAGGATGATCATCACTCGTTTGAAGTGTGCTGTACCCGGCGCCTACAAGGTGCCAGTGGAAGGGCGGTGTCTGAAGCCGCCACTTCCTTCTCCACGTTCTGCCGCACTTCCGCCGACGAATGGCGAAAATGTTGGCACGATTATTGCCCTTGCGCCTTCGATGGTAGTCCTGCCGCAGTGATTTGAAAACCCCCTTTGCCCGCCATGTGCGGACTATTTTTTTGTGTGTTTTGGCAAGCCTGCGTAACACTATGTATTTACTCGGGTTTTATCCTTTCCCTTCAAAGTAAATTTATGTCCACAGTCTGTGGGTCGGCCTAGTTTTTAGGTCTGCAAAGCCACGACTGCGCATACATCACCCCGTCAATTTCCTCGATGCCCGACAGCACCATGCCGTTCGCCTGCATTGAGTGCAGTTGACAGTCCATCAGGTCGGGAAGAGGCCCAGCCTCCAGCGGCCCACCACTTCCAGCCGTCCTGGCAACTACCGAAGAGCGACCCTGTACGCAGCTTTCGTGCTCGATGCTCATGTTGCACCGGACTCGCTCCCCGCGACTAATCTGCTCAGGAGTGAGCTTGCGCCCTTTCACCCGCATTCGTGTGACATAGAAAATCATGATCGCACCATAGGACTGTATATCCGTACAGTTTATTGGTGGGCTGCAGGGTTGTGAAGACGGGAAGAGGTCTTAGGGCATTTTTAGGGCACTACGCACACCTTTGCACGCCCGCGTGCGCCCTGTGAGTCACTGCGCACTCAGGCGCAGCAGGGCCTGCAAGGGTGCCGGGTTCATTCTCCGAGGGTTCGAATCCCTCTCTCTCCGCCAGACAAACAAAAAAGCCCCAGCTTGCGCTGGGGCTTTTTTGTTTGTGCGGTGAAAAGACGGACGAGAACCCTAGCGGTTCGACCGGAGCCAGCACCGCTGGCGCAGGAACGTCGGAGCGCAGCGACGACGACCCGAGGCTGGCCCTGCCGAGGGCGAGGCGCTCAGCGCCGAGTAATCCCTCTCTATCAGACAGCGAAGAAGCTTGGCGCAAGCTGGGTTTTTCTTTTCCAGCTTCGGAAAGTGTCGAAAAAGTGTCGAAAGGGTTCAGCCTCAACGCTTCCTGCCGTTGATCCGGTGCAAGGTGTGCGTGCCACGAGGTCTGTCCCAGAATTCTCCGCAGTACCAATATGTCTCCCCCAACCGATCGCCATTTGATTGGGGACTGTTGCCTTTCGTTGGGTGGGTAAACGACGCGGCAAACGATCCCTGGCTTAAAAAAAACTGCGCCTTAGAAGGGGATATGCCCGGCCAGCGCGGGCTGGGCAGGCAAGGGCATATCACTTTCTATAGCCTGTTTTGTTATGTTATAACAATCTTTTGCGGGTCTACTTGGCAGCCTGCTTCTACTGATATGAGGACGATTCCGCCCATGGCTTCTCGGCGCGAGAAAAGAGCAGCATCGAATCCAGAGAGCGCAAATATCCTTTTCCGCCGGGCTAATCAATGCCGGTTGGCGCTGTTGGTATTGGCCTGTGCTGTGTGTCTGGCTGCCTGGTTGTGGCCCCGCGGCCAGGTCTCGACTGTGCCGGATGTCGCCTCTCCGCCCGTCGTAACCCCCTCATCTTCAAGCTCCATCGCCCCGTTACCGCGCTCTCCTGAGCAGCCCGAGGTCGCAGTGGATGAGGCTTGGGTCATTCAAGCAGGGGATACGCTGAGCGGCATATTCTCCCAGCGGAACATCGATGTGGCGACCATGAATGCGGTACTGGCCGCTGACCAGGAGCTGCTCGCACTCGATGTCTTGAAGCCGGGTAATACGCTGTATTTCGAGCAAGCGCCCACGTCGGGTGAGTTGCTTTCGCTCTCGCTGAACGTGCATCCCGGCAAAACGATTCATTATCGCCGGCTGCCTGACGGGAGCTTCGAGTTTGCAGAGGAAATCAAACCCAGCCGCTGGCAGCAGGATGTGTTCAGTGCGCAGATTCGCGGTAGTTTCTACGCCTCGGCCAGCCAAACGGGGCTGACCGACGGGGAGATCCTGCAAGCACAACGTATTCTCGAGGAGCGGGTGAACTTCCAGCGAGACATACACAAGAACGATCTTTTCGAGATTGTCTTGAGCCGAGAAATGGTGGACGCCGGTGCAACTGGGCAAACCCGCATAGAAGCCATTCGGCTCCAAGGGGCTAAACTTGCCCAGAGCGCTTTTCTGCACTCCGATGGTAACTATTACAACGGCAACGGTGAGAGCCTGAGCAGGGCGTTCCTCCGCCGCCCGACGCAACGCAACTACCGTGTCAGCTCGCCCTTCAACCTTCGTCGCCTGCACCCGGTCACCAAGCGTATCGCGCCGCACCATGGTGTTGACTTCGCCATGCCTGTTGGCACTCCGGTGCTTTCCACCGGCGATGGGGTGGTGTCCAGAATCGGCAATCATCCCTACGCCGGACGGTATATCGAGATTGAGCATCCTGGGCACTTTAAAACCCGCTATTTACATCTCAGCCAGGTACAGGTTGAGCGAGGGCAGCGGGTCAGCCGGGGAGAGCGTATCGCCCTGTCGGGTAACACCGGCCGCAGCACAGGGCCACATCTGCATTTCGAGCTGCACGTCAATAACCGGCCCGTCGATCCATTGACTGCCTATATCCCCACAGCCACGCACATACCGGCCAACGAGATGCCGGTGTTCCGCAACCGGGTCGCCGCCCTGATGGCGGTGATGGATAACAGCGAGCAGTTGGCAGCGAGCATGGAGCCGAACGTCCACGGCGCCGGTGGTTGAGTGATAGCAGCGCGCTGTGGACCGGTACATCCGACTGATGCTGAGTCGACTCGGCCCATCAAGCATCGCGCAAGCGGTGCGCGGAACGAGCATTGGCACCTTTATTCGGGCGTGAATCACCGCCCAGATGGGGCCTGCCTGTATCAAGCACAGGCGGCCCGGCTGAGTGCCAATCTGACAGGAGTTATCCATGCGCAGTCTTGAGGTAGTGATCGTTGGTGCTGGCGCTGCCGGCGTCGGTATGGCGCTGAGTCTGGCCAAATTGCCGTCGCTCAGCTTTGGCGTGCTGGAAGCTGGCCGCATTGGCGAATCCTTCCGTCAGTGGCCAGAGCAGACCCGCTTTATCACACCTTCCTTCCATAGCAATCCGTTCGGCTTGGCCGACCTGAATGCCGTCGACGAGGTCAGTTCACCGGCCATTGTCAGCGGCGCTGAACACCCGAGTGGTGAGCAGTACGCCAGCTACCTGAGCGTGGTTGCCCGGCAGCATGCCCTGCCTATCGTTGAGGGGTGCAAGGTGTTGCAGGTGGTGTCGGCCGAGGAGGGCGGGTTCGTTCTTGCCACTGACCAGGGTGTACTGCACTGTCGCTTCCTGATCTGGGCGACGGGCGAATATCAGTTTCCTGATCTTGCGCCTTTTCCGGGGGCGCAGTGGTGTCCTCACTACGCGCAGGTCAGCACCTGGGACGATTTTGAGGCACCGTGCTACACGGTCATCGGTGGCTACGAGAGTGGTGTCGACGCGGCCATACAGCTGATCAAACTCGGCCGTACGGTACGCCTGTTGGCCCGCAAGAGCAGCTGGGACGCTGATAGTCCGGAAGACCCCAGCCTGTCGCTGTCGCCCTATACCCGCAACCGACTGCTGCGAGCGCAGGAGGGCGGGCGGCTGGAAATCGTGTTCGGCGTAGATGTATTGGCCGTCACGCAAGAAGCAGGGGGGCAGTATCGAATCCACGCTGCGGACGGTCGCTACTGGGATGAGCCACAGCCTCCCATTCTGGGCACCGGCTTTCTTAAAGGGGGCGGTGCACGGCAGATCGCCGAGCTGTGGGCGTGGGACGACGAAGGCCGTCCCGTGCTGAGTGAGCTGGACGAATCGACCCAGAGCCCCGGGTTGTTTCTGGTGGGGCCGCAGGTGCGTCACGATCCGCTGATCTACTGTTTCGTCTACAAGTTTCGCCAGCGCTTTGCCGCGATAGCTGGCCACATTGCCGAACGCCTGGACATCGACGACTCGGCGTTGCTTGCCGAATATGGGGCCTGGGGGCCCTTCGGTAACAGTGACTGCTGCGAGGGTTGCCAATGCTGAGCTCATCCTCCGAACCACAGCTGCCTGGTGTTACCGTCACCTCGGTGCTGCTGATGGCCAGCATCGCGCTCGGGGCGCTGTTTGGGCTCTTGTTGCCGGCGGGCGGCCAATGGCTGGGTGAACGGGTGGACCCTACGTTGCTCGCGCTGGTGGCCCTGTTGTTCTTTGGCGTGCGTTTTGGCGCGCTGGTACAGGCCGCCGGCAACCTGCGTTTTCTCGGTATAGCCCTGGTGGCCAACTTCTTGCTGGTGCCCTGGATTGGCTACTGTGTGGCTTCGATCTTTCTGGCCGATCATCCACTGATCATGGTCGGGCTGATGATCTATTTTCTTTCGCCTTGTACCGACTGGTTCCTTGGCTTCACGCGGCTGTCCGGCGGCAATGTGTCGCTCGGTACGGCATTGATTCCACTCAACATGGCGGTCCAGCTGTTGTTGTATCCGTGGTACCTGCAATGGTTCACGCATAACGCTGTGCAGGTCGAGGCGGGGATGATCGGCAGCACCTTGCTGCAGTGGTTCCTGCTGCCGCTAGTAGCTGCAGTGGTCGCCCATCAGCTACTGCGCCTGTGTTTGGGATTGGCCCGTTTTGAGCGGGTGCTTCATCGCTTCGACCAGGCCACGCCTTGGGTCATTGCCCTGCTGGTGATGGAAATCTTTGCCGCCAATATTCCCGTACTGATGGCGCACCGTGCGGTCTTTGTTTGGGTGTTGCTGGCGGTGTTCGTGTTTTTCGTGCTCACCTTCCTGCTTAGCGAAGGTATCAGTCGCCTGTGTCGGATGCGCTACCCCGAGCACGCACTGCTGACCATGACGGTGGCGGCGCGCAATGCGCCGCTGATGCTGGCGATTACCATGGCCGCGCTACCGGACCAGCCGTTGATCTACGCTGCCTTGGTAATCGGCATGCTGGTCGAGTTTCCGCACCTGACAGCATTGCGCCGGCTGCTCCTGACTGCCGGTCATCGCTTCCCGCCAGCGGGCAGCCCGCCCGTGGATACTGGCAGCGCAGCCTTTATCGGCCCTGAGGGAGTCACCACTCGATCATCGCCAGGACGCTCATAAGCAGCGCCAACTGGCTGCCACGATGGATCAGCGTTTTCTCGAATCACTGACAGAAGGACAATATATGACCAGTAACACCTTCACCGACCAGATGGTCGTCGATACCGTCCAGCGGTGGTGCGACAACGTCGTGCGCATTGGTCAGATCCACTCGGAAGGCGGCGATGTCACTGCCGCAGCAACGCAGATACTCACCGACACTTACGACTATGACAAAGGCAAGGTGCTGTTCAAACCGACCTTGGCCTTCGGCCCGCAGACCTATCGTCCGACCAAGGAGGGAGCGCTGTCGTATTTCATTGGCGGTAACCCCGACTTTCCCGATGACACCGGATTCAAGCTCAAACCCTGGATGAAGGTCTGGTTCAACAAGCTGGATTACCTGCTGCACGGCGACCTCGCAATCGTTCAATGCAACGTTCATCTGATCGGCGAAGACGACAGCCATATCTTCGTTAACAAGAGTTTTGTCTTCAAGATGTGTAACGACGGTGGGGTGAGGATAGTGCTGCACCAATCGTCGCTGCCGTTTCAGCCGCAACCGCAGCCGCAACAGTAACGAGACATCATCGCGTCCGCCCCATTTTGCGCGGTCACCCAGCAGGCAGGTGAGAGCGCTTGCGGGGCGGAATAAGCGCCACGCCAAACCGTTGCAACGAGTTTCTGATAGCGCGCAGAGCCGGCTCGCTCAGCGCCGCCTGCGGGCTGCAGAGTGCCGACTGACTAACGGTGTTCGCAGTATCCGGGTGCGGTTTGATTGCGTAAAATGTTATGTTATAACCAATTGTTTGTGGCGAGAGGAGAGCCAGGTGGCTTTGACTGCGAACGAGACGGCGGTGCTGGCTGCGTTGCGTCAGGAGCAGGCGCCGCTTGGGGCATATGCGTTGCTCAGGCGTTTGAGCCGGCCTGGTTTTAATGCTCCGGCGCAGGTGTATCGGGCGTTGGATCGTCTGGTTGCGCGCGGCCTTGTACATCGCCTGGAGTCGCTGAACGCCTACGTGACCTGTGCTGAGCCTGGTGGCTGCAAGCACGGCCTGAGGGTGCTGGCCATTTGTGATTGTTGCGGCAAGGTCAGCGAATTTGTTGACGATAGTCTTAGCCAAAACCTGAGCCATTGGCAGCAACGTCACGCGTTTGCGCCGGGGCAGGCGGCCATTGAGGTGCATGGCCAGTGCGCCAACTGTCTGCAGCAGGCCGACTCGACCCCATGAAGCCGGCGCGATGCGTCTGTCACCCTTTGTACCACCCGATTGATCACTACCGCAGGGCCTTGCGCACAGCAAGAAGGAGACGTGCATGACCGAAGAAGAACTGCTGAAGCAGCCCGATGACGCTTACATGAATGAGCAGCAACAAGCTTTTTTCCACGATCTGCTGCTCAGCCAACGGGAGGCGCTGCGGGCCCGAATTGATGCAGAGTTCGGTGAGTTGCGCCATTACGAGACCTCGAGCGACCCGGCTGACATTGGCAGCACGGAGGAGGTGCGTCAGGCGCACCTGCGTCTGTTGGAGCGCGAGAAAAAGCTGCTCGACAAAATTGACCATTCGCTGCAGCTGCTGGCCCGTGGCGAATATGGCTGGTGTGCTGAAACCGGAGAGCCGATCGGGCTGGCCCGTCTGCTGTCGAGGCCGACTGCAACCCTGAGCTTCGAGGCAAAGGAGCGGCAGGAAAGCGCGGAACGGCACAGACGAGAACGCTGAACTGATTACCCCGTTGGCAGGGCCGTAACGAGTGCATGCGCTGTCGCCAACCACCTGAACCAAAAGGAAGCAAACCTGATGAATGCCGTACTGCCTGATGTATCCCGCACCGAGGTGTCCTCCCGGCTGTTGCCGCTGGACTGGGTGGGAATGCAGGGCATTGATTTACCCGTTGTGCTGGACGAGTCCGGTGGGCGCCAGACTGTACACGCCCGTGCGGATGTCCATGTTGATTTGCCGCAGCCGCAGGTCAAGGGCATTCACATGTCGCGCCTGTACCGACTGCTGGACAGCCTCGGTGAAGGCGCGCCGCTGGCACCTGGCAGGTTGCGCGCGGTACTTCAGGAAATGGTCGACAGCCATGCAGATTGCGGCTCGCAGAGCGCACGGCTGGCCCTGCAGTTTGACTTTTTGACGCGCCGCCCGGCGCTGGTGACCGAGGGGCTGGCGGGGTGGAAGTCCTATCCCGTGCGATTGCAGGCGAGCCTGTCGCGCGGTGTCTTTCAGCTCAATCTGCGTGTCACTGTCGGCTACTCGTCGACCTGCCCCTGTTCGGCGGCGTTGGCCCGTCAGCTGGTGCAGCAGGCGTTTCTGCAGACCTTTGCCGGGCAGACATTGAGTGCGGCGGAGGTGGCGAGCTGGCTGGAGACACATGCCACCCTGGCAACACCGCATAGCCAGCGTAGCGAGGCTGAGGTGGATGTAACGCTAGAGGAGGCAGCGCCCGGACTTGGCTTGCTGTCGCTGGTTGACGAGATCGAGCAAGCGCTCGGGACGCCGGTGCAAACCGCGGTCAAACGGGCGGATGAACAGGCGTTTGCCGCGTTGAACGGACAGAACCTGATGTTCGTCGAGGATGCCGCTCGGCGTATCCAGTCTGCGCCGGGCCTGGCGGGGCTGCAACCGCAGGTCTTTGTTCGCCATATTGAAAGCCTGCACCCCCATGATGCGGTGGCCTGGGCCAGTGGCCCTAGCAGTTTATGAGCCTGCGCAGGCGTGGGGGCGCGTTATGAGTCTGCCTCTGGTACTGCACGATACTCGGACGCGCTCGCGCAAGCCGGTGACCACCAGCACGGCTGATCGGGTCACCCTGTATGTCTGTGGACCGACGGTCTACAACTATGCGCACATTGGCAATGCGCGCCCGGCGGTGGTCTTCGACCTGCTGGCGCGGGTGCTGCGTTGCCACTACCGCGAGGTGGTCTACGCCAGCAACTTCACCGATGTGGACGACAAGATCAACGCCGCAGCGGCGGCCGAAGGGGTGTCGATCGGCGTTATTAGCGAGCGCTACATTGCGGCCTACCAGCAGGACATGCGCTCGCTTGGGGTGCAAACACCGGACCTGCAGCCGCGAGTCACCGAGCATATTCCCGACATCATCGGCTTGATTGAGCGGCTGCTGGAGCGCGGCCATGCCTATCTGGCCGAGGGGCATGTGCTGTTTCATGTGCCGAGTTTTGCCGGTTACGGCCAATTGTCCGGGCGCAGCCCACAGGACATGCTGGCTGGCGCCCGGGTAGAGGTTGCGCCCTACAAGCGCGACCCGATGGATTTTGTCTTGTGGAAACCCTCCGGCCCGCAGCAGCCGGGATGGGACAGCCCCTGGGGCCGCGGCCGTCCGGGCTGGCATATCGAGTGTTCCGCGATGATTGGCCGGCATCTGGGGCCGACCATCGATATTCATGGCGGCGGGCAGGACCTGATCTTCCCGCACCATGAAAACGAAGTGGCCCAGGGCACCTGTGCCAACGGCCAGCTGTATTGCCGGCACTGGGTACACAACAGCTTTGTCACCGTCGATGGGCAAAAAATGTCCAAGTCACTGGGCAATGTTCTGCTGGTGCGTGACTTGCTGGAGCTGGCCCCGGGCGAGGCGATTCGCCTGGCGTTGCTCAGCACGCACTATCGGCGGCCGTTGAATTGGAGTACTGAGCGCCTGCTGGACGCCAAGCGCACGCTGGCGCGTTTTTATCGCAGCCTGGCGGCAGTGGCCGAGCTTGAGACCCCGCAGAATATGCCGATCGATGGTGGTGTGCTACTGGCATTGAGCACTGATCTGAATGTGCATGCTGCGCTGGAGCGGCTAAACCAGCTGCGCAAGGAACTGGATACGGCCGCTTCTCCTGCCGCGCGCGCTCTGGCTAAAGGGCGTTTGCTTGCCTCGGCCGCACTGCTGGGCCTGCTGCAGCAACCGCCGGCCGAGGCACTGGCGCAGCTGCAAGCCTCGGAGGCTGAACCGGCCTTGCCTGCGGCGGAGATTGACGCGCTGGTCGCTGCCAGGGAGCAGGCGCGACAGCAGGGCGACTATGCCCGGGCCGACGCCTTGCGGGCACAGCTGAATGAGGCCGGCGTGGTGTTGCATGACGCGCCCACCGGAAGTGGCTGGCGGCTAGCCGGAGAGGCACAGCTATGAAACACCTCGGCGCGCGGCTTGTGGTGCTGCTGGTACGCGGCTATCAGCTGCTCATCAGCCCACTGCTCGGGCCGCGCTGCCGGTTTCACCCGAGTTGCTCGCACTACGTCATCGAGGCGGTGCAAAGCCACGGCGTCATTGTTGGCCTGTGGTTGGGTATCCGGCGCCTGCTGCGCTGTCATCCCCTGCATCCGGGCGGCTATGACCCGGTGCCGCCGGCGAAGCACGCTGCCCCTTGCTGCAGCCATCGCGACACGGAAAAACAAACCAGACCCTGACCCCTGCTTACCAGCATATCCTTAACGAGTTTTGAATCATGACTGTTCCCCGTTCCGTCCAGCCTGTTGTTGTCACTTTGCCTGATGGCTTGCAGCGCACCTTCGACCACCCACCCAGCATCGCCGATGTGGCTGCCAGTATCGGCCCCGGGCTTGCGCAAAATACCCTGGCCGGCAAGGTGGATGGGGTATTGCACGATGCCTGTGATGTGCTCGAGCACGATGCTCATCTGCAGATCATTACCCCGCGTGATCAGGAAGGGGTGGAGATTATTCGCCATTCCTGCGCACATCTGCTCGGTCACGCGCTGAAGCAGTTGTTTCCCTCGGCGCGCATGGTTATCGGCCCGGTTATTGAAGACGGCTTTTACTACGACGTTGCGTTTGTGCGGCCCTTAACGCCCGACGACATGGCACAGATCGAGCAGCGCATGCGCGAGCTGATTGCCACCCACTACCAGGTGATCAAGCGAATAACCCCACGTGACGAGGTGGTTGAGCTGTTCCGTGAGCGCGGTGAGGACTACAAGCTGCGTTTGATCGACGATATGCCAAACGAGACCTGCATGGGCCTGTACTTCCACCAGGAGTACGTGGACATGTGCCGTGGCCCGCATGTGCCCAACACGCGTTTTCTCAAACACTTCAAGCTGACGCGTCTGTCCGGTGCCTACTGGCGGGGTGATGCCCGCAACGAGCAGCTGCAGCGGATATATGGCACGGCCTGGGCGGACAAGAAGCAGCTGGATGCCTACCTGCTGCGCCTTGAGGAGGCCGAAAAGCGTGATCATCGCAAACTCGGTCGCCAGCTTGACCTGTTCCATTTCCACGAAGATGCTCCGGGCGCGGTGTTCTGGCATCCGCGTGGCTGGGCCGTGTTCCGGCAGTTGATCAGTTACATGCGCCGCCGCCAGCAACAGGCGGGCTACACCGAGGTGAATACGCCGGATGTGATGGACCGCTCGCTTTGGGAGATTTCCGGCCACTGGCACAACTACCGCGATCACATGTTCACCAGCGAGACCGAAGATGGCCGCGCCCTGGCGCTCAAGCCGATGAACTGCCCCGGCAGCGTGCTGCTCTATCGTCATGGCCTGAAGAGCTACCGCGACTTGCCGATTCGCATGGGCGAGTTTGGCAAGGTGCATCGCTATGAACCCTCGGGCGCGCTGCATGGACTCTTGCGGGTTCGTCACTTTACCCAAGACGACGCGCACATTTACTGCACACCGCAGCAGATGGATGAGGAGTGCCGTGCGGTGGTGGCGCTGGTGCTGGATATCTACCGCGAATTCGGCTTTGACGACGTTCGCATCAAGTTGTCTACCCGCCCGGACAACCGGATGGGCAGCGAGGCCACCTGGGATCGACTGGAAGGGGCGCTGGTCCAGGCGCTGGATGCCATGCAGCTGAGCTATGACCTCAATCCGGGCGAGGGTGCCTTCTATGGCCCCAAGCTGGAGTTTGTGCTGCGCGATGCCATCGGCCGTGACTGGCAGTGCGGCACCCTGCAGGTGGACATGAACCTGCCGGAGCGCTTCGGCATCGAGTACGTCGATGAGGACGGCAGTCGTCAGCGGCCGGTCATGCTGCACCGTGCCCTGTTCGGCTCACTGGAACGTTTTATCGGCATCCTGCTGGAACATCACGCCGGCAAGCTGCCCGCCTGGCTTGCCCCTGTGCAGGCCGTGGTCTTGCCCATCACCGATGCGCATGGCAGCTACGCCAGCGATGTCGCCGCCTGGTTGCGCGACGCTGGCCTGCGGGTCGAGGTTGACCTACGTAACGAGAAGATTGGCTACAAAATTCGCGAGCAGACCCTGCAACGCATCCCTTTCCTGCTGGTGGCCGGTGCCCGTGAGTGCGCTGAAGGGACGATTGCGGTACGTGATCGTGACGGCGAGGACCTCGGCAGCATGCCACTGGTCGACGCGCTGGCTTATCTGCAGCAGGCCGCCAGCGCCCCGGATGCACCGCTTAGCCGCGCGGCGAACGCCTCGGTGCGCGAGCGTTTGGGCCTGCAATCAATCGCAAACCACAGGGAGTAACCGATGGATACCGCCGACATCCCCGCAAGTTACCAGCAGTGGCGGCACTGCATCACCGTCACCTGCGCGCAACCTCTGACCCTGAGCTACATCGAGGCGCGCATCGCCGCCCTGCAGTCCCCCAACGATCATATGACCACGCGCTTTGTCGCGCTCTATGGCGAGGCACAACGTCAGCAGACGCTGGTCTGGTTCAAGCGTGCCCGCGAAGAGTTGCAGGCATCAGGTGGCGAGGTGGCCGATGCGCGCTGACCTGCTGATTCACGGCGCGCGGGTGGTTACGCCCAATGGCGTCGAGACCCTCGATATCGCCTGCCGCGATGGCAAGATCGTCGGGCTGGGCGATTTGCACGGCCACTGGCAGACCGACGAGGTGCTGGTCGCGCGCGGGTTGCATGTACTGCCGGGTGTGATCGACACCCAGGTGCACTTCCGCGAGCCCGGGCTGACCCACAAGGAGGATATCGAGGCGGGCACCCGAGGGGCTGTGCTGGGCGGGGTGACCGGGGTGTTCGAGATGCCCAATACCAACCCGCTGACGCTCTGGGAGGCTGACCTGAACGCCAAGCTGCAGGCCGCCGAGGGGCGAGCCTGGTGCGATTATGCGTTCTATCTCGGTGGTTCGCAGATCAACGCCACGCAGTTGGCGGACCTGGAACGGCTGCCAGGCTGTGCCGGCGTCAAGGTGTTTATGGGCAGCTCGTTCGGTGATCTGCTGGCAGATGAAGACGCGGTTTTGCGACAGATTCTCCAGCACGGTCAGCGGCGCCTGTCTGTGCATGCAGAAGATGAGGCGCGCCTGCGCGAGCGCAAGGCGCTGGTCGAGGCCAGTGGCGATGTGCGCGATCATCCGCAGTGGCGTGACATGGAAAGTGCCTTCAAGGCGACCCGGCGCATCGTCGCCCTGGCCAGGGAAACCGGGCGCCGCCTGCACGTGCTGCATGTCACCACCGCGCAGGAAATGGCCTTTCTTGCCCAGCACAAGGATCGAGTGACGGTAGAGACCACGCCGCATCACCTCAGTATGGTGGCGCCGGACTGCTATGAACGCTTGGGCAGCCTGGCGCAAATGAACCCTCCGGTACGCGAGTTCGTCCATCAGCAGGCGCTCTGGCAGGCCATCCGCAACGGGGTGGTCGATGTGATTGGCAGCGACCACGCGCCCCACACGCTGGCAGAAAAGTGCCGGCCTTATCCTAATTCGCCCAGCGGCATGACCGGCGTGCAGACGCTGCTGCCGATGATGCTTGAACATGTGCACGCCGGGCGGCTCAGCCTGCAGCGCCTGGTCGATCTCACCAGTGCCGGGCCGGCGCGGATCTTCGGCATCGAAGGCAAAGGGCGCATTGCGTTGGGTTATGACGCCGACCTGACGCTGGTTGATCTGGGCGCCCAACGCACCATCAACAACAGCTGGATTGCCAGTCGCAGCGGCTGGACCCCCTACGATGGCGTACGCGTGACCGGCTGGCCTATTCACACCGTGGTGCGCGGCCATCTGGCCGTGCGCGACGAGCAGCTCAGCGAGCGCCCGCAAGGGCGCCCCATCCGTTTTCTTGACGTACCGGCGGTTGCTTCACCGGGCGCGGACCTTACTAGCACTGGAGATACCTGATGAGCAACACGCCCGATACAGACGCCGCGCAGGCGCTGAACTTCGCTCCCCGCACCTCGGTAGAGCAGGTCGAGGAGGGGCATGAGCTGGCCCCCAAGTTCGACAGCGATGGGCTGATCGCCTGCGTGACCACCGATGCCGACAGCGGCGAAGTGCTGATGCTTGGCTACATGAACCGCGAAGCGCTGGAGCGCACCATTCTCACCGGTGAGGCGCATTACTGGAGCCGCTCGCGCCAGGTGCTGTGGCACAAGGGCGCGACCAGCGGCTTGATCCAGCGGGTGGTGGAAATGCGCATTGACGATGACCAGGATGCGGTCTGGCTGAGGGTGGCGCTGAGCGCCGGCACACACGCCGCGCCGGCCAGTTGCCACGTCGGTTACCGCAGCTGCTTTTATCGTACCGTCGAGCTGAAAACCGGGCGTATCGGCTACGCAGAGCAGGAAAAGACCTTTGATCCGCTCAAGGTCTACGGCGAGGCGCCTAACCCGACGTTGCTGTAGCGTCGCTACTGGGCCGCTGCGCTGGCGGCCCTGGTTAATGCAGGCCGGTTTCTACCCTGTTCTCCCTTACGGGTTTAAAACCGATGTGGATCCCCCCGCTCCGTCAGACATCCCTGGCCTGTGTATTCAGCAGCGGCGAAATTGCCATGAACGCCGAAGGTCATTCCCCCTAACTGCAAGGATAAAGCGGTCCGGCAGATGCTGGACCGACGCCAGCCGGCCCCGGCCGTTATGGCAGGCAAGCCTGCACGGGCTTCGCCGGAATCACCGAGCCTAGCCATGGGGGTATGGCCATCAGCAGCGTCCGCACCTACCAGGGCGCATCTGGCGTTGGTGCTCGATCTTTTTCACAGCAGATGATCAGTGGATCTACTAACGTGGTGACCGGGTGCTTTTGCTCGTCGGCTAGAGCGCGCTTGGTGACACATGAGTGTAGGCCCGTCTTGCAGCAATCGTCGTTTGGATCCCAGAGTCGATCCAATGATTTGAAAACAATTCTCAAAGAATGATTTGCATCAACTAACGTATGTCTCGGTGCTGATACATTCAATAGCGTCAGTATTCGACTTTACGGCTGTTTATTAATGGTCGTTTGAACGGATTTGCCCTTGCCTGTGCGTCGCGTCAGGGGTGAATACGGACAGGGCTTCATTCTTCTGGAGGTGTCCAATGGACAGTGCACCCGAGCTAGAGAAAGATAAGAGCCAGGATCTGGCTTCCCGTTTTCCTACCGCGTATTCGATTCTTTTCCTTCTTATCATTCTGATGGCCGGTCTCACCTGGATCATGCCGGCAGGCAAGTTTGACCGCGAGATGAACGAGGCGGTTGGGCGTGAGGTCGCGGTCGCCGGGACTTACCATGAAGTCGAGCCGAATCCGCAAGGCCTCGTCGAGGTGATGCTGGCTCCCGGTGCGGGTTTCTATGATCCGGACAGTTATGCTGCCAATGCAATCGATGTGGCGCTGTTCGTGCTCTTTCTTGGGGGCTTTCTCGGGGTTGTGAACGCCACGGGCGCCATTGATACGGGCATCCGCTCGGCGATGGTGCATCTGAAGGGCCACGAGATCTGGATGATCCCGATACTCATGAGCCTGTTTGCCATTGGTGGTACGACCTATGGCATGGCTGAGGAGACGCTGGCGTTCTATGCCTTGCTGATACCCGTGATGATGGCCGCAGGGTATGACTCGGTTACTGGCGTGGCGATCATTCTGGTCGGTGCCGGCATTGGCGTGCTTGGCTCGACAATCAACCCGTTCGCGACGGTCATTGCGGCTAATGCGGCGGGTATTCCGTTCACTGACGGGATTATCCCCCGGTTCGTGATTCTGCTCGGCGGGCTGGTGATCTGCATCGCCTACGTGATGGTGTATGCCCATCGCGTCAAACAGGACCCGTCCAGGTCGGCGGTGGCCAAGCAGCTTGAGGAGCACAAGGCCTTTTTCCTCAAGCGTCAGGCGGCCGAGGAGCATAGTGATCACCTGACCGGCATTCAGTCGGTGGTGCTCGTGCTGTTTGCGCTGACCTTCGCGGTGATGATCTGGGGCGTTTCATCGCAAGGCTGGTGGATGGCGCAGATGGGCGCGCTGTTCCTCGGGTCTGCAATCGTGATCGGCGTGATTGCGCGCCTGGGCGAGAAGGGCCTCACCAACCATTTTGTTGACGGCGCCAGAGAGCTGCTGGGCGTGGCATTGGTTGTCGGGTTGGCGCGCGGGATTGTGGTGATCATGGAAAACGGCCTGATCGCAGACACCATGCTGCACAGTGCAGCGCAGGCGCTGGACGGGGTTGGCGGGTTGGCTTTCGTCAATCTGATGTTCTGGATTGAGGCGGCTATGAGTTTTCTGGTGCCTTCGTCTTCCGGACTGGCCGTGCTGTCCATGCCCATTCTTGCTCCTCTGGCCGATTTCGCAGGCGTAGGACGCGACCTCGTCGTAACTGCCTATCAGTCTGCAAACGGGCTGGTGAACTTCATTAATCCGACCTTTGCCGTCGTGGTTGGCGGGCTTGCCATTGGCCGGGTTTCCTATGACCGCTGGCTGGTTTTCATCTGGCCTCTTTTGCTTATTTTGATCCTGTTCATAACCGTCGTTCTGAGCATTTCCAGCCTGCTTTGAGCGTTTCACCAATGGAATAGGGAGAAATGGATATGTCTGTACAAGAGCTTGGTGTGCATTCTGAAACTGGGCGTCTGCGTCAGGTAGTAGTCTGCCGGCCTGGTTTGGCGCACCGTCGCTTGACCCCTGGTAACTGCCAGGAGTTGCTGTTTGATGATGTGTTTTGGGTAAAGCAGGCTCAAAAGGATCACGACGTCTTTACCCAGGCGATGCGCAACGAAGGGGTGGAGGTGTTGGACGTCAACACCCTGCTGGCAGAAACCCTCGATAATGCCGAGGCGCGCAGCTGGGTGCTCGATCACCGAATTACCGCAGACCAGGTAGGCGTGGGGGCGAAAGCGGAGCTGACCAGCTGGATGACAGAGATTCCGAGCGAGCTGCTGGCGACGCACCTGCTCGGTGGCTTGACGGTAGAGGAGCTGCCATTTGAGCCTTCGGGGCTGTTCGGCAGTTACATCGGGCACCACGGATTCGTATTGCCGCCGTTGCCGAACGCGCTTTTTACCCGGGACAACAGCGCCTGGATCTATGACGGTGTCGTGGTCAACCCCATGTACTGGAATGCCCGCCGCCCGGAGACTCTGCTCAATACCGCTATTTACAAGTTCCACCCGAACTTCGCCGGCCGCACGCATATTCACTGGGGGGACCCGACAGTCGATCATGGTCTGGCGACCCTTGAAGGTGGCGACATTATGCCCGTCGGCAACAAGACGGTACTGGTTGGCATGGGTGAGCGCTCCTCGCCGCAAGCGGTCGGCCAGTTGGCGCAGGCTCTGTTCGCCAAAGGTGTGGTCGAGCGCGTGCTGGCTTTCCGCATCCCCAAGTCCCGTTCGGCCATGCATTTGGACACCGTTTTCACCCTGTGCGGTGGCGATGTGGTGACAACCTTCAAGGAAGTGGCGGATGAACTGGTGTGCTACGACATCCGCCCCGGGAATGTTGAAGGCGCACTGGATTTCCGTCAGGACCCGCGGCCGATCTTCGAGATCGTGGCCGAGGTGCTCGGCTTCAGCAAGCTGCACATTGTGCCCACGGGCGGCGCCACCGAGGAGGAGCGGGCCCGTGAACAGTGGAATGATGGCAACAACGTGGTGGCGCTTCGCCCCGGCGTGGTCATCGCCTATGACCGCAATGACGATACCAATGCCGAACTGAAGGCAGCCGGCATTGAGGTGCTGGAGATTCCTGGCGCCGAGCTTGGCCGTGGTCGTGGCGGCGGCCATTGCATGAGCTGCCCAACCGCACGCGACCCGGTTTGAACAGGACAGGAGACGACAGATCATGGCATTCAATCTGAAAAATCGCAGCTTTCTGACGCTGCGCGACTACACGCCGAAAGAAATCGCTTTTCTGCTGAAGTTGGCAGCCGATCTCAAGGCGGCCAAGTACGCCGGTACCGAGCGTCCTGGCCTGCAGGGCAAGGATATTGCGCTCATTTTTGAAAAGAGCTCCACCCGAACCCGCGTTGGGTTCGAGGTGGCCGCCTACGATCAGGGTGCCAGAGTGACCTATCTCGGGCCGTCCGGGAACCACATTGGTCACAAGGAAACGGTCAAGGATACCGCGCGGGTGCTTGGCCGAATCTATGACGCCATCGAGTACCGAGGGTTTGGGCAAGAGGTGGTGCAGACGCTGGCCGATTACTCGGGTGTTCCGGTCTACAACGGGCTGACGGATGAGTTTCACCCGACCCAGATTCTGGCTGACTTCCTCACCATGCAGGAGCATGTCGACAAGCCGTTGCATCAGGTTGCCTACGCCTTTCTCGGCGATGCGGGCAACAACATGGGTGACAGTCTGCTGATCGGTGGCGCCAAAATGGGCATGGATGTGCGCCTTTGTGCCCCGCGTGCCTGCTGGCCTGAAGAGAGCGTGCAGCGTGAAGCACGAGCAATCGCAGAGCAGACGGGTGCGCGTCTCACGCTGACCGAGGCCGTGGATGAGGCGGTGCAGGGGGTGGATTTCGTCTACACCGATGTCTGGGTCTCCATGGGTGAGGCCAAGGAGAAGTGGGCAGAGCGTATCAAGTTGCTCAAGCCCTATCAGGTCACCCGCGAGGTGATGGAGAAGACCGGTAATCCGCGTGCCTGCTTTATGCATTGTCTGCCTGCCTTCCACAATGCTGAAACCACTGTCGGGGCCGAGATCCAGCGCGAATTCGGCCTCGATTGCATGGAAGTGACGGAGGAGGTGTTCGAGAGCCCGGCATCCATCGTGTTCGATCAGGCGGAAAACCGAATGCACACCATTAAAGCGGTTCTGGTCGCGACCCTGGGAGGCTAGCATGCTGATCGTCGTTGCTCTGGGGGGCAATGCTCTGCTCAAGCGGGGAGAGGCCATGACCGCAGAGACCCAGCGGGCCAACGTGAACAAGGCCGCTGCCGCGCTGGCGGAGCTGATCAAAGAAGGCCATCAGATAGTGATCACCCATGGCAACGGGCCGCAGGTCGGCCTGTTGGCCCTGCAGGGTGCAGCCTATCGCGCCGATGGCGCTGACCCGCTGGATGTACTGGGCGCCGAGACCGAAGGCATGATCGGCTATATGATCGAACAGGAGCTGGAAAATGCCATTGATCACCAGAAACCGGTCGCAACGCTGCTGACCCAGGTGGTGGTGGATCTGGCTGATCCGGCGTTTCAAAAGCCGACCAAGTTTGTCGGGCCGGTGTACGACAAAGCCGAGGCCGAGCGCAGGGCGTCTGCTGCCAACTGGTCGATCGCGCAGGATGGTGACAAGTGGCGCCGCGTGGTGCCATCGCCGGCGCCCCTTGAAATTCCCGACCTGTCGGTGCTGAAAATCCTGCTGCGCAATGATGTGATTGTCATTTGCGCGGGGGGCGGTGGCATTCCGGTGGTACGTCGGCGCGATGGCAGCCTTGTTGGCGTGGAGGCGGTCATCGACAAGGATGCGGCCAGCGCACTGCTTGCAGAGCAGATAGATGCCGATGCGTTGCTTCTGTTGACCGATGTTGACGCGGTATACCGCGATTTTGGTACGCCGCAGGCCCAACGGGTGAGTGCGCTGAGCGTGGATGATCTCGACCACATCAGCCTGCCGGCGGGCTCGATGTTGCCAAAGGCAAAGGCCGCCGCGCGGTTCGCAGGAACCGGCAAGATCTCCGCCATCGGCCGGCTGGAGGATGCGTCAAGCATTCTGCGAGGGAGCGCCGGGACGCGAATCGGCTGAGGGTAACCGGGCTACTCCGTCAAACAAAGAGGGCCTTGGCGCAAGCCAAGGTCCTTTTTTTGTGCTCTGGTTACCCTCGGGATAATCCTATGCGTCGCACCGAGTCAGCGAATCATTCACCTGTGCTGACGCTTTCTTCCTCTATTTCTACCCTTGTTCCTGTCGCCGTCTCGCGCAATGATCAGGTTGTCGCGGCAGTGTACCGCGTCCCCGGATTGGTCCGGGTCCAATGACAAGGAGTGGGTATGGCGGCGGTTGTGAGTTCGCAGGGTGAATGGCGCAACTGGTCAGGGTCGCAGCGTGCGATGCCTGGGCGCTGGTGGCGTCCGGGTAGCGAGGACGAGCTGGTTGCGCTGTTGCAGGGGTCGAGCGGTGAGGTGCGGGTGACCGGGGCGGGGCATTCCTTCAGCGCACTGTGCAAAACGGCAGGGCATCTGGTTTCCCTCGAGGATATGAACGGGCTGGTCTCCCACGACGCGGAACGGCTGACCGCCACCGCGATGGCGGGCACGCCGTTGCACGCGTTGGGCCCGTTGCTCTGGCCGCTCGGCCAGGGGCTGATCAATCAGGGCGATATTGATGCTCAGTCGTTGGCAGGGGCGTGCGGCACCTCTACTCATGGCACCGGGCTGGGCTTGGGGTCGTTCTCTGCACTGGTGCGTGGATTGCGGCTGGTGACGCCGAGCGGTGAGGTGATCGACGCTGATTCCGCGCACAATGCGGACATTCTGCAGGCGGGGGCAACCTCGCTCGGGGCGCTGGGCGTGATCACCCGGATCACCCTGCAAAACCGCCCCAATTATCACCTGGCCGAGCGTGAGTACCTGCTGCCGCTGGCTGAGGTGCTGAACTGTTTTGAGGGGCTTGCGCGGGATAACCGCCACGCCGAGTTCTGGGCGTTTTTCCGCACCGACAAGGCTGTCGTGAAGGTGCTGAATGAGTCAACCGAGCCGCCGACCCCACAGCCCCGTTTCAATCTGCCAGTCGACAGGGTACTGGATATCACCTCACGGATTGCCCATGGCGTGGCAGGCGCAGATGCGTTGATGCAGCGGTTGTTGATCGCGCTGCACTCGGAGGTGCGTCGAGTCGGGCGCTCCTACCAGGTTTTCCCTAGCCCGCGGGCGTCGCGCTTCAATGAAATGGAATACGAGCTGCCGTTGGCGCGTGGCCTTGAATGTGTGGAAGAGGTGATGGCGACCGTCAAGCGTTCGTCGCTGCGCACGTTGTTTCCGCTGGAATACCGCACGGTGGCGGCAGATGACGTCTGGCTGTCGCCGTTCTACGGACGTGACAGTGCCTCCATCTCGATTCACCAGCATGTCTGCACGGATTACCGCCCGCTGTTTGATCTGGTCGAGCCTATTTTCTGGAAGTACGGCGGGCGGCCCCATTGGGGCAAGCTGCATTCGCTGGATGCGGCGCGACTGGCGGAGCTGTATCCGCGCTGGGATGACGCTCGCCGCGTACGTGAGCAACTGGACCCGCAAGGGCGGATGCTCAACGATCACTTGCGCACGCTGCTGGTGCTGCCATGAGTACGCATGATGCTTATTTCAGCAGGCTTCAGGCTGCGCTGCAGGCGGAGGGTGAGCTGCTGCCGCGGCTGATCGTCGATCTGGATCGTCTGGATCACAATATTGATCAGGCGGTGGCTTTTGCTGCGCGTACCGGCAAGGCGCTGCGGCTGGTGGAGAAGTCGCTGCCGTCGTTCCAACTGCTTGATTATATTGCCCGGCGGGCGGGTACCCGGCGGTTAATGTCGTTTCACCAACCCTTTCTCAACCTCGACGCCCAGCACTGGCCGGATGCCGACATCCTGCTGGGCAAGCCCATGCCGGTAGCGCTGGTGGAGCGGTTCTATCAATCGCTTACGGGCGGCTTTGAGCCGCAGCGCCAGTTGCAGTGGCTGATCGATTCGCCTGAGCGGCTGCAGCAGTATCTGGTGTTGGCGCAGCAGCGCGGGATTCGCCTGAACGTGAACCTGGAGCTGGATGTGGGCCTGCATCGTGGCGGTATTCCTCAAGGGGAGGCCGGTACATGGATGCTACGTGAGCTGCTGCGGACGCTCGAACAGCACCCGCGGCATCTGGCCTTTACCGGGTTTATGGGCTATGAGCCGCATGTAGCCATGCTGCCACGTTTGTTTGGCGCACCCGAGCGCTTGCTGGCACAGGCGATGACGACCTACCAGGCCCGGGTGCAGCAGGTGCAGCGTGAGGCGCCGGCGCTCTGGGCCCAGGCCGTGGCCGCATACGATCAGCCGCCGCTGACGCTCAACACCGCTGGCAGCCCAACCTACCGACTGCATGATCAGGAGCAGGTCAGCAACGAGCTGGCGCTTGGCAGCGGGCTGCTCAAACCCACACACTTTGATCTGCCAAGCCTGGCCGGGCATCTACCGGCTTTGTTCATTGCCACGCCGGTGCTCAAGGCGACAGGTGCCTTCACGCTGCCGGGGGCAGGGCGGCTGCCCGCGCTCATCTCGCGGTTGGCCGGGCGCGGCAAAAAGGCGCTGTTTATCTATGGCGGCAACTGGCTGGCTGAACCGGTATCACCCGTCGGGCTGACGGCCAGCAAGCTCTATGGCACCAGCTCTAATCAGCAAGTCTTGCTGGCGCCGGCGGAGACGGGGCTGCAGGTCGATGATCTTGTATTCATGCGGCCCACGCAGAGCGAGGCGGTACTGCTGCAGTTTGGTGATTTGCTCGCCGTGCGGGCGGGCAGGGTGGTTGGGCGTTGGCCGGTATTTGCTGACCGGTGATGGCCGCTGCTGTCCCCTTTGCGGGCCTCGGTTTAGAGCGCTGCGCGCTGCTCTGGCACGCGGCCTCGCATTGCACGTTGACTGGCGGCCCGCTTCGGGCGACGCTATCGACTACAAAGGATATGTAGTGCTGGAAGCAGTATGGCTTTTTTCTCATTTTCCACACGGGATTACCCTGAAGTTCAGCGGCTGGAAGCGGCCCAGGACGTGTATGCGGCTGTAGCCAATATCGCGGTTGCCACACCGCGCGATATGGTGCCCTTTGTCGAAACGCGGGTGCGCCTGCTACCGGGTATCACCATTGCCCTGACCCAATCCTCCCCCTTGCTGGTGCAGCGGCGCGAACCGCAGTTGCAAGACGGCAACGACGACGTTGCACTGCTGCTCAACCCCACTGGGCAAAACAGCTGGCTGACCGAGCTGGCAGGCGTCGGCGAGGTAGAGTGCGCGCCGGGCACTGGTTGTTTCGGTTTTAATGACCGGCCTGGCGATATCGTGTTTGCCGGCACAACCAACTGGATACTCAATATCACCTTCTCGCGGGCACTGATGGGCCAGATGACGGGAGACCTGGAGCGTAGCTACAAGTCGCCCCGGCTGGCGCGCGAAGGTCATGCGCTATTGGTGGGGTCGGCGCTTGAGTTGCTGCGCCTGAGTGAGGAAGACGCGCCGCTCGATGTTTTGCAGTGCTCCAATCAGTTGCTCGATCTGGCCGCTCTGGCGGTCGGTGCGCCGCGGGACATGGCGGTGCTGGCGCGTCAGCGCGGCCTCAAGCAGGCGCGTATGCGCGCGCTCAAATCCGACATGCTGGTTAACCTGCATCACGAAAAGCTGTCGCTGTCGTGGATGGCGGCGCGCCACGGCGTCTCGCCCGGATACGTGCGTGCCATGTTTGAGCAGGAAGGCACCAGCTTCACCGATTATCTGCTGGAACTGCGCCTGCAGCGCGCGCTGCACTGCTTGCGCAGCCCGGTGCATGTGGCGCGCAGCATTACCGAGATCGCCTATTCCCTCGGCTTTAATAACCTGTCCTGGTTTTACCGCGCTTTCAAGCGCCGTTTTGGCTTTCCACCGGGCGAAGCCCGAGAGGCCTGAACCCCTGCCCCAGAGCTGCGCCGGCAACAGTCCCTAATCACTTGGTGTGGCGCTGAGTGGAAGTCTGACACCCTGGCCGATTGCTACCTTTTGCGTTTTAGAGCGATTGTGCTGGGAGGGAGCCGTGCAGAAACAACAGGTAAAAATCGGGTTGCAGGCCGTGTGTCTGTTGGGTGGACTGGCAGCGGGAGGGCTGCAAGCCGCTGAAAACGCCGGGAGTGCGCTGCGCGACCTTGAGCAGCGCCCGTTGGCGCTGCCGCCCGAGCCGCCAGCCGACACGCCGCGCCTGACGCCGCCGCCACTGAGCGAGGCGCCGGCAGGGGGCGCTACGGTGAATATCCTTGGCTTTCGCTTTACCGGCAACAGCGCATTCAGTGATGAGCAACTGGCAGCGGTTCTGCTGGACCAGTCCGGGCAAGCGTTGACGCTGTCAGAGCTGCAGGGCGCTGCTGATCGAATCACCCGCTGGTACCGTGACCACGACTGGCTGCTGGCGCGGGCCATTCTGCCACCGCAGGAAATTGCAGACGGCTATCTGCTTATCCAGGTGGTCGAGGGCAGCTATGACCGCGTTGACTTGAACAACCAGAGTGAACTGCCCGACCGCGTGTTGCAAAATGCGACCCGCAGTCTGCGTGCCGGGGAAGGCATTCGTGCCGGGGCGCTGGAGAACGCGTTGATGAACCTCGACGCGCTGCCAGCTAGTCAGGTCAACTCGCGGCTGTCCCGTGGCGCAGCGCCGGGTACCAGTGCTCTGGACATTGATGTCAGCGACACCCCCACACTTGGCGGGCAGTTGTCGCTGGATAACTACGGCAACACTTATAACGGCGAGTATCGCCTGATCGGCGGCCTGTCGGTGGCTAACCCGCTGGGCCTGGGCGACAACCTGAGCCTGCAGGCGCTGGTCTCCGACGGTGACCAGCAGTACCTCAGCACCCAGTACGACCTGCCCGTTGGCCCGTGGAATACCCGCGTGGGCTTCAGCCTATCGTGGCTGGAGTACGAGCTCGGCAAAGACTTTGACAGCCTCAACGCCAAAGGCACAGCGGCCACCGGCAGTCTGTATGCCAGCCAGAGCTGGTGGCAGCAGCGCAACTGGGGCCTGTCCAGCCGCCTGGAGTGGCGCTACCGCGACCTGGAAGACCAGCAACTTGGGCTGTCCAGCGAAAAGACCTTGCGCAGCCTGACGCTTGACCTGCTCAACGGCTACTGGCGCGACGACCTGCTGGGCGGCGGGGTTAACAGTTACCGGATTGCCCTTACCCATGGCGAGTTGACGCTGGATAGCCCCTACGCGGTTGTCTCCGATTTTTATGGCACCGAGGGGCGCTACAACAAGGCCGAGTTTGCGCTGCTGCGCCAGCAGCGACTGAGCCCGCGCTTCACCCTGAACCTGAACCTGCGTGGCCAGCTGGCCGACGGCAATCTCGACTCGGTGGAGAAAATGAGTCTGGGTGGCGCCTATGGCATTCGCGCCTTCCCGCAGGGCGAAGCCTCCGGTGACGAAGGCTGGCTGGCCAGCACCGAGCTGCGCTACGCCCTGAACGGCCAATGGCAACTAGGTGCCTTCGTGGAGGCAGGAGAAATTACCTACAACAAAGACCCGCTGCCCGTTGGTGACCGCCACCGCAACCTGAAGGGCGCCGGGCTTTCTGCCTACTGGCGACCTCACCACCAGTGGCAAGTCAGCGCGATTGCCGCCACCTCTCTTGATGGCGAAGAGGCCATCAGCGACGACCCTGAAGACGTTTACCTCTGGGGCCAGATCCAGTGGATGTTCTAGATCAGCAGCCAGCCAACACACGGTAAACAGCACGCACCAGCCGCCAGAAAGGAATCCACCATGACCCGCACACGCCCCAACTTCGCCCCCACCGCCCTGGCCATCGCCATCAGCCTGGCTACCGCCCACCTGCACGCCGCTGACCTGCCGACCGGCGGCAATATCGTCGGTGGCTCCGGCAGCATCAGTCAGGATGGCAACAGCCTGAATGTGCAGCAGAACAGCGACAAGTTGATCACCGACTGGAACAGCTTTGATATCGGCGCCGGTAACACCGTCAACTTCTACCAACCCGGCAAGGACTCGGTGGCACTGAACCGGGTGATTGGTGAGGATGCGTCTGCCATTTACGGCAACCTCAATGCCAACGGCAAGGTGTTTCTGGTCAACCCAAATGGCGTGTTGTTTGGCAAGGGCGCGGCGGTGAATGTCGGAGCCTTGGTGGCTTCCACCCTGAGCCTCAGCAATGAGGACTTCAACGACGGCAACTACCAGTTTCAGGGCGATGGCAACAACGCCGCGGTTGTAAACCACGGCAGCATCACTGCAGACGGTGGCGCGGTCGCGCTGCTGGGTGGGCAAGTCAGCAACCACGGCATCATCCAGGCGAATCAGGGCACGGTGGCGTTGGCCGCCGGCGACAAGATCACTCTGGACTTTGCCGGCGATGGCCTGCTCAACGTGACCGTGGATGAAGGCACCATCGACGCGCTGGTCGAGAACCATCAGCTGATTCGTGCCAACGGCGGCCAGGTGGTGATGACCGCCAACGCCAGCAACGCGCTGCTGCAAACCGTGGTCAACAACACCGGCATCATTGAAGCGCAAACGCTGGAAAACCAGAGCGGCACCATTGTGCTCAAGGGCGGCTTTAACGGCGGTACGGTCAACGTAGCCGGCACGCTGGATGCCTCAGCCCCGGACAACGGCGACGGTGGGTTTGTCGACACCTCCGGCGCCCACGTCAAGATTGCCGACGGCACTCGGGTTACCACCAAAGCCAACAACGGCACCACTGGCGAATGGCTGATAGACCCTACTGATTTTTACATTACCGACAGCATTGACCTGCCAACCGACAGCGGCATTGGTGCCATAACCCTCAGCGACAATCTGGAATACGGCAATGTGACCCTGGCGACTGTCGACGACGGCACCGAAGCCGGCGATATGTACATCAACGGCGCAGTGAGCTGGAACGCCGACCACACCCTCAGCCTGAACGCCCACAACGACATCCATATCAACCAGGCCATCACCGCAACCAACGGCGGCCTGACTATGAATGCGGGCGGCGATATCAGCGCCGACGGCGCGGTGAACGTCGGCACCTTTAATCTGCAAAGCGGTGACTGGACTCAGCTGGGCAGCACCCTGGCTGACTTTTCTGCCCAGGACTTTCGCTTCAATACGGCTAACGCCAGTTTTCTGCGCGCCACCAGCGGTGACGGCAGCGAGGGCAACGCCTACCGGGTTTTTGATATCTACGGCCTGCAGGGCATGGCCTCACGTAGCCTGCTGAGCAACCACTTTGCGTTGACCAGCACCCTGGATGCCAGCGGTACCGCCAACTGGAACGGCGGCGCCGGTTTTGTGCCCATTGGTGATTGGGATAACCGCTACACCGGCGATTTTGATGGCGGTGGGCATATCATTTACGGGCTGACGATCAATCGCGCGGGTACTGATTGGGTTGGGCTATTCGGTGCGATAAATGGCAGTCATATTCGCCATATCGGTCTGCAGAATGCGTCGATCATAGGCCGAGCCGCAGTGGGAGGGCTGGTTGGTGGTGGGTATAACGGCAGCCGGATCAGTAACAGCTCAGTGCAAGGCGATATTGTTGGCACCAGCGGCATCAGCGGCGGGCTGGTTGGCTCTATGACGGGCACCATTGAGCATAGCCACAGCAGCGGCACGGTTGACTCTTACAACCTGACCGGCGGGCTGGTGGGCAGCATTGAGGGCGAAATCAGCGACAGTTATTCCAGCTCCAGTGTGGAGGGGAGCAACGAGGTCGGCGGGCTGGCCGGCGATATGAACGGTCAGATCAGTGGTAGTTACGCTACTGGCGATGTGCGTGGCTCATCAGATCATGTGGGCGGATTGGTCGGAAGGATGAATGGCAGCATCAGCGACAGTTACGCGGCCGGCAATGTGCAAGGTACCTTCCGGGTAGGCGGTCTTGCCGGCAGATCGTCAGGCACTATTAGGGGTAGTTACGCTACCGGGTCAGTGCAAGGTAGCACCTACATTGGCGGGTTGGTCGGAGTTAACACTGGGACTGTAAACCAAAGCTACGCCAGCGGTAACGTGAGTGGTCCGAATGAAGCGATAGGCGGGCTGGTTGGGACCAACAATGGGGCAATCAACTACAGTTATGCCTCCGGGCTGGTTGCTGGGGGGTACGGTCGCATTGGTGGCCTGGTCGGCCTATCCAACGGCTCGATCCTGGGCAGCTATGCCACGGGCGATGTCAGCGGTACCAGCAGAGAGATTGGCGGTTTGGTTGGTTTTAATGCGACCGGGTCCATCAGCCAAAGCTACGCCACCGGCCAGGTAAGCGGCCCTGCCGGCCAGGTTGGTGCATTGGTCGGGCGCAACACTGCCACGCTGGCCGGCAACTACTGGAACACCGAAACCAGCGGCCAGGCCGGCGCGGTAGGTGACGGCAGCGATGACGGCACCACGGGTCTGACCACCGCGCAGATGTTTGACGCGGCCAACTTTACCGGTTTTGACTTTGCTGGCACCTGGGCCAATGCCGACAATCAGACCACCCCCTACCTGCGCGCGCTGGCCGGCAACCGGGTGTTCAACAAAAACGACTTGCCCAGCGGCACCATCGACGCCACTAACCGCCCGGCGCTCTATACCGTTATCCAGAACGTAGAGCAGCTGCAGGCCATGCGTAACAACCTCACCCTCAACTACCTGCTGGGCAACCACATTGATGCCTCCGCCACGGCTGGCTGGAATAGTGGTGCGGGGTTTGTGCCTGTCGGTGATTTGGATAACCGCTACACCGGCGATTTTGATGGTATGAACTATGTGATTGATGGTCTGACCATCAATCGCCCCTCCACCGACTGGGTCGGGCTGTTTGGAGTGGTAGATAGCAGCCATATTAGCCATATCGGCCTGCACAATGCATCTATCCGGGGGCGGCAGGTGGTGGGCGGCCTGATAGGGCATGGATTCAACACCAGTCAAATCAGCCAGAGTTATGTACAGGGCGATATTGTTGGTTCTACTTCCACTGGAGGTCTGGCAGGACGCTTTAACGGGATCATAGAGCATAGTTATAGTTCCGGTGACGTGGAAAGCTCTGGTATCTGCGCTGGCGGGCTGGCAGGTGATATGGCTGGCCAAATCCGTGATAGTTACTCCACGGCATCAGTTAAAGGTATGAGGGACTACGTCGGCGGCTTGGTCGGCGAGATGAATGGCAGCATCAGCCGCAGCTACGCCACTGGTAGGGTGGAGGGTCTAGAGTCTGTTGGCGGGCTGGTTGGCAGTAACTTTGGCTCTATTGACCAAAGCTACGCCACTGGCAGCGTGTACGGTAGTACTGATGAGGTTTTAGGTGGGGTTGGTGGATTGGTTGGCACTAACGGCAACGGCGGCGCTATCAGCGAAAGCTACGCTACTGGCAGCGTGGAGGGTGAGAGCTTTGTTGGCGGGCTGGTTGGCTGGAACTATGGCTCCATTAACCAAAGCTACGCCATTGGCAGCGTGTACGGTAGCCTTCACTTCATTGGCGGTTTGGTTGGAATTGTCAGCACCGGAACGCTGACTAACAGCTACTGGAACACTGAAACCAGCGGCCAGACTATGGCTACGGGCTCTGGTGCCCATACTGGTGCCTCTGGTCTGACCACTGAGCAGATGATGCGCGTCGACAGTTTTGCGGGCTGGGATATTGATGCCCAAGGCGGCACGGGCAGCGCCTGGCGCATCTACGAAGGCTATACCGCACCGTTGCTGCGCAGCTTTCTGACCGCGCTGAACGTCAACGGTGGGGACACCACGACTACCTACGATGGTACCGAGCAGCGTGGTAGCTGGAGCGCCACTGGCGACTACGATGCTGATCAGATCTTTGGCCAGGTCAGCGGTGGACGCAACGCAGGGACCTACGATGTAGACATGAGTGGCCTTTACTCCGGACAGCAGGGCTACGACCTGATCACCACCGACGGTACCTTGACCATTGAGCGCAAGGCGATCACTGGCAATATCACCGCAGGCGACAAAACCTACGACGGCACCCGTGATGCGGTGACCGGCGGCACGCTGGATGGCGTGATCGCGGGCGACGATATTGCGTTCGATACCGAAGGCGCATTCGCGGATAAGAACGCGGGTGATGACAAACAGGTTGATGTCAGTGGTTCGCTCAGCGGCGTTGACGCGAGCAACTACGACCTGTCGACCAACGACACCACCACCGCCGATATTGATCGCAAAGCCATCACCGGCAACATCACCGCAGGCGATAAAACCTATGACGGTACCCGTGATGCGGTGACCGGTGGCACGTTGGATGGCGTCATCGCTGGCGACGACATTCAGTTTGATACCGAGGGGGCGTTCGCAGACAAGAATGCAGGTGACGACAAACAGGTCGACGTCAGCGGTTCGCTCAGCGGCACCGACGCTGGTAACTATGACCTCTCCACCAACGACACCAC